>SDBU01010039.1_pt1 | contig 10543 bp, 9 predicted proteins | sample 2277071 | NCBI WGS metagenome assembly SDBU01 (sample SAMN10397929, study PRJNA504765) | marine sediment metagenome | isolation source: marine sediment core GS08_GC12, 126 cmbsf | place: Arctic Ocean: Gakkel Ridge, Loki's castle | collected 2008
CAACAAATTATTTAAACCTACAAAAAGAATAGAAGTTGTGCAAACACTTATCTCTAGGAAAATTCATATAATATTTTAACTAGAACTATCCCTAGGATTACCTGAATGCATTCTATGACATTTAAATCAGCTGAATAATATAATTTATTTATAACTTAAACAATTGTCCACATGGGCTTCGGAGTTATCCATTACCAATTGTAATTTTTGAGAGGGTTTTCCTGAAAGACAATTAATATTATTTTTTATTAAAAGTAATATCTATAATTATACCAATTAGTACTGCTATCAGAAATAATATCTATAATCAATTTTAAGATAAATAATACATATATTGTGTAAAAGATGAATTATATAGCAACAGAAATATTTAATTATTTAAAACCTGCTATTTTTTCCCTAACACTTTTATCTTGAGGCATTCTCCTAAGAGTAACCCCGCCTGTTTTCTCTGTAATAATAGAGGAAGCTGCTGAGGCGTAAAGTCCAGATTTGTATAAATCATCAGTTTTTAAATATTCTTTCAGAAATGCTGCACAATATACATCACCCGCACCAGTAGTATCAACCGTTTTAGTTTTAAATACAGGAATCTTAATAAGATCATTGCCATTTGATATTATCGAACCCTTCTCACCTAAAGTTATTATCACAACTTGAGCTTCCCATCCATGAAGTATCTTAATTGATTCTTTAAGGGAAGCTTTATCTCTAAATAAAAAATAGCAGTCTTCAATACTTGCCTTTACAATATTAAACTTAGATACAATATTTCTAACAGTATCCTTATCCTTTTTACTTCCTGTAGAAGGGTGCATAGTTGAAACCGTTCCGCCAAAACCGCCTAAATCTGTCATCATTAATTTATTTAATTTTTTAAGCTCAAAGATTGTTTTAAGAGGAACCTCAAAATCAATAGGGCAGACAAAAAATGCCCGAGACTTTAAATACTCTTTGGGTATATCTTTAAATAAAATATCCGGTGCTACTTTCTCATAAGATATTTTTTTATTGCCAGCTTTATCATATATCAATCTTGTTGACCTTGAATCTTCTCCCTTTACGCATATTCCTTTTGTACCAGCCCCAGCTTCAATAATCGGACTGACAATATAGTATGGCATGTCTTCTCCTATTATTGTTACTAGACCAGTTTTTGAACCTAATGAGCTTGCAGCAACTGAAGAATATGCAGCAGGACTCCCTAGTACTGGTCCTATGATATTGCCATCACTAAAATAAATTGTTTCTACCATTATGTGGCCGATTATAATTAAGTCTGGATTTAGCATATTATTTCAAAATAATTTTTTATATTCATATAAACTAACTAAATAGAGCATCCTTGATCGTTTTTCCTTAATCTCTATTTTCAGATCGATTATATGATTCTTTTTCTATTCTATTACTTTTTATAATATTGTTTGTAAAACGGTGGAACAACTTCTTCCTTAAGCGGTAAATCCACCCAGGAATTAGTTTCCATAGATTTAAAAACTCCGCAAATAACTTCCATTGTCATTGCACCATCTTCTCCTGAAACTGGGGGATCTCTGTCTTCTGTAATAGATTCAAAAAACTGCTTCATCATCCTTGAAAATGACCACTTTCTGGGAGGTACAATTGATATCCATTTTTTCTTTAGTGTTTTATCTATTAAGTCTGATACCCAAAAATTATCTGGATATCTATAGTCTTTCATTATTTCTGGATAGTCTTCCCAGTTATAATCTTTTGCGCTATACACAGCCAGTGGTACAGTCTGAAATGGATTAATTGCTTCTGAACTGCAGAACATCATTCCTTCTGTACCAAAAATTTCAGTAATATTAGAGACAACAGGAGAAAATTTATCTGAAGTAACTATGCCCATAGCTCCATTTTCAAGCTCCATAGTAAGAACTGACAGGTCATCTAAAGGACTAATATCTTCTGGTGTTGCCACCCTTTTAGCAACACCTACTACTCTTTTAGGATTGCTCCCCATTAGCCACCTGAGTAGATCAATTCTATGGCTTCCCTGGTCAAAAAGGGTTGCTGAACCAGCTTTATCTGCCTTAAGCCTCCAATCTGAATATGCTACATTGTCCTGATAAAGATGCCAGGTTTCATGCAGGCATGATCGTCCAAATTTAACCTCTCCAATTACTCCATCTTCAATAATCTTTTTTGCATATTCATGCTGTAGCCAGAACCTCTGATTTGTGCCAACTGATAATTTAACATTATTTTTCTTACAGGCCTCCACCATTTCCCAAGCTTGACTATTAGTTACAGCCATTGGCTTTTCAACATATACATGACAACCTGCATTAGCCGCTGCTAATGTTTGTTCGCAATGAACATTATTTGGAGAAGCAATAATAACTACATCTAATTCTTTATTCTCCAGCATCTTGCGATAATCAGTATGCCATTCACTTGCTTCCCATTTTTTAGCTGCATTTTTAGCAAATTCTTCATTAATATCACATACAGAAATTAGTTCCATGCCCGCTTTTTTAATAGAAGGAAAATGGCAAAGCTGTGATATACTTCCACACCCAATTACCCCAACACCAAATTTTTTATTTTTCATTTCTTCTCTCCTTTATGCGTATAATATTTTTATATATTTCAAAATACTTTAGTACCTACCATATTCCTGCAATGTTTCCCACATAGCCATGATGTTTTGTGGTGGTACACCTTCTTGAATATTGTGCGCAGCAGCAAAAACAAAGCCTCCACCAGGAGCAAGCTCACATATTCTTCTTTTTACTTCTTCTTCTTCTACTACTTCACTGGGAGTACCATAAGGTAATACCCTTTGGATATCTACTTCTCCACCCCAAAAGGTAATATCTTTTCCAAATTCTTTCTTCAGTTTTTTAGTATCCATATTAGCTCCTGATACTTTAACCGGGAAATCAAATGGAATTCTACCCGGTTCTCTATGGTTTAATGTTGTTATTAACCTCTTGCGTGAATTCATACTTATTATCTCTTAAAATTATTTTTATTATTACACCATTAATAATGTAAATTATTATTACATCGGAAATGTCTATAGTTATATTTAAATTCTATCTAATTTAAATAATTACTCCTTGGCTCTTTAGAATTCTCTGTAATTTGGTAATATTTATTTTTCTAGGGACTACGCTATCCTTTACAGCTATTGCTGCTGCTGTTCCTGCAGCTTGACCAGTAGCCATGCAGCAGGGTTCAAATCTAATAGATGCCATAGCCTTATGCGTACTAGATATACACCTACCTGCCACTAAAAGATTATCTATATTCCTAGGAACCAGACACGAATAAGGAATGTCGTAATGTTTAGCATCGATCCAATCTTGTTTTTCATCACTTGGGCTATGAATATCCATTGGAGAATTATTTCGTGCAATTGCATCACTAAATCTTTTACCACTTAATATATCATCTTCTGTTAATACATATTCTCCCATTATTCTTCTAGTTTCTCTTATTCCTATATCATTCGCTATATTTACTAAGTAAGAAGATTTAAAGCCAGCAATATATTTCTTTAAAAAGTTTACACATTCAATTACTTGCTTCATACCTTCAATTTCAGCATACGTTAAATCTAAAACATTCAAACCATCAACGTCAACAATATGAGTCCAGTTTATCCAGACCTCACCTTCTCTTATAAGACTACCTATCCATAAAATTTCGTGATCTATTGATAAATCCTTATTTTTTCTTGCCTTATTTATAATACTTTTAAATCCACCAATTGCTAAAATTGGGGGATTATTACTTAAGTCAATATTAAGCTCACGAAACTCTTCTTTATTTTTATTTATATAATCTATCAGTACTTGAAGATTTACATTCCCCATTCTAAAACATAGCGTCATCGCTTGTGTTTTACCATCACTCTCTCTTCCCTTTTCATATTCAGCTCCTGCTAAAGCAGCAACATCCCCATCACCAGATGAATCTATTGTATTTTTTGATAATACTGCTTTCCTTCCAGACTTACTTTCTAGTATAACGCCATTAATTTTATTATTTTTTACTATAGAATTTACTATATAACTATGAAGTAATAATTTTACCCCAGCTTCTTCTAACATTTGGAGGGAAACATATTTAAACATCTCTACATCATAATATGATGTATACCCATTAAGCACTTCATTATAAATACTTATAATGCTTTTATAACTTTCAAGTCTACCAATAAATTCTTTTAAAATACCAGAAATCAAAGATAACTTATACCCTCCAAAATTGTTTACCATTCCAGCAGTGGCTGTTCCTCCAAGATAGCCATGACTATCTATTAAAATTACACTTGCACCGTTTCTAGCGGCAGCCGTAGCTGCTCCTATACCCGCAACTCCTCCTCCCGCAACTATGACATCACACTCAGCTAATACCTCAATTTCTCTAGCTTCTTCCTTTATAAATTTGGTAATGGAATTTCTTGAAGCCAAATTCATTTAATTCTCCTTTAATAAAAATATTAATATCCGAATATTATTCTTTTAGAGCACCTGCGGTCAATCCTGCAACAAATTGCTTTTGCAATACTAAAAAAATTATTATCAGAGGAATAGTTGATAGGAAGGCACCGGCTGATAACATACCGTGTTTAATTGTATAAATAGTAGAAAGACCAGCTAAACCCACTGGGAAAGTAAACATTTCATCAGATCGCATCATTATTAGAGGCCAAAGATACTGATTCCACACATTTTGAAATACAAATATTCCGGCAGCTCCCAGTGCAGGTTTTGATATTGGTAATACTATGTTAAAAAAGATTCGAAACTCACTACATCCATCTATCCTTGCTGAATCCATTAAGTCTGAAGGGATACCCATTAAATATTGCCTCATTAAAAAAACTGCAAATGCATTTGCAGAAAAGGGTAAGATTAAGCTCCAATAAGTATTTATTAATCCAAGTTTATTCATTAAAGCAAAAACAGGAATTATTGTTACGAATTGTGGTATAACAGCTAGACTAAGGACAAGAATAAAAAGAAAATTTTTCCCAAAAAATTTATATTTAGCAAAAGCAAAGCCTCCCATTGCGCTTATAAAAATTGCAAATGCAGTTGTTATGGTAGCTACGATTGTGCTATTAAATAGCCATCTCAGCATACCAGTAGTCTTAAATAAATCTATGTAATTAATTAAACTGAAATTCTTTAGATCAGGAATTAAATTAATACCTCTACTAAAAATCTCAGATTCTGGCCTTAGCGATGATATAATCATCCAGTAAAAAGGTGTAAAAGTTATAATAATACCCAATATTAATACTAAATATAAAGTAATTTTATAACCTAATACTGTTTTCAAAGCTGATTCTCCTATCTTCGCCTAAATATTCTCATTTGGATAAAAGAGAAAACAATCATTATCAAAGTTAGAACATAAGAGATTGCTGCTCCATATCCTAAATTAAAATACTTAAAACTATTTTTATACAAATACATGGCCAGGGTTAAAGTAGCATTTGCGGGTCCTCCACTTGTAAGCACCCAAGGTTCATCAAAAAGTTGAAAAGCCCATATTGAAGAAGTTATAATAACATATAATATCATTGGTCTTAACAAAGGTAGGGTTATTTTCTTTATACAATCCCACCTTCTTGCCCCATCTACCATTGCAGCCTCGTATAGATTTTGAGGTATGCTTTGTAAACCCGCTATTATAAATATAGAATAATAACCTGTGTTTCTCCAAACTCTTAATCCAACTATTGACCATAAAGCTAATTTTGAATTCCCTAACCAATCAACTGGTGGTAAATTTATAATTTGCAATATAGTATTTAAAAGACCTCCAGTTCTACTATATATTAATTGAAAAACTGTAGCCACAACTACGAGAGACATAGTAACAGGTAAAAAGTAAGAAGTTCTAAAAAAATTTCTAAATCTTAAGTCCATTAAGCCAAGCAATATGCCTAAAGACAAAGAAAGAACCACTATAAAAAATAGGTACACAATCCCAGCTGAAATAGTATTTTTCATAGCAGTAATAAAATCTCTATCTTTAAAAAGATTTATGTAATTTTTAAATCCTATAAATTGTGCAGGGCTAAAACCATCCCAATCAGTTAAACTAATATAAAATGATTGCATGATAGGCCAAATCCAAAAAACTACAAACAGAATAAGAAAGGGGGCAATAAAAATATATGGGGCTAGCTTTTTCTGATTTAACATTTTTTATATAAAAATTTATTATTATAGGAGGGATATTTGATATCCCTCCTATCTTATCCTATTATAGATTTACCTTCCAAGTTTGGTAACTAGCTCTTCTTCACAAGTATCCCAAGCTTCTTCAGGTGTCATTGAACCATCAAACATCTTGTCAATATAAACTCCAACTATGTCTTGGGTTTGAGCCCAATCGATCCAATAGTATGGAGGCGCAGCATTATAACCTGTTAGACTATCTAGATATACCACATCATTAAAAAATTCCAAAGGTTCACGTAGCGCAGGCAGTTCCCAACCAGGCCTATACGATGTTATCAAACCACCATATTCCCACATTGCTTGGGTGCCTTCATCAGCAGTAGTTATATATTCCAAGAAAGTCCAAGCTTCTTCTTTATGTTCTGCTTCATCTGGAATAGTAAAAGCACTACCTCCCCATCTACCAAGTAGTTTTTCACTACCTTCACTCCAAACCGGCCAAGGCACAATAGTCAATTTACCTTCTAGGTCTGGGGCTTTTAATTCCACTGATTTAAGTTGTGCTGTATCTAATCCATAAGCTGCAATTGTTCCTGCATTTAGTTCAGTAAATACTGTTGGATCTGAATTAGGATGTGGTGCAAGTAAAGAAACTGGTCCGAGAACATCACGATACCATTTAAAAGTATCTCTTGCCAATTCATTATCTCTAATTACCTTACCATCCTCTGTGAAGATATTTCCCCCCAAAGACATAAAATACATATTCCATTGCATCATACCTGCTGCTCCGGCTGGCACAATTAAATTCATTAAATATTTGTCATTTTCTCTTAATACTTTTCCAGCTCCAATATAATCATCCCAAGTAACCAAGGATGTATAATCTATTCCAGCCTCTTCAAAAGCTTCCATATTAATGACCATTACGGTATAAGATGTCTCTGTGGGCATGCCATATATTTTACCATCGTATGTTACTTCTGCTATACTACCTTCTGTGAAACCATCTTTATATTTTGTAGCTTTTTCAGTTAAATCCATCATTTTTCCAGATTCCATATAAGGTTGAAACATTCTTCTAACCATTTCAGCAACATCGGGTAAATCCTCACCAGTAGCCATTGATGCAAGGAGCTTGTCTAATAAATCCCATGGACCCATTTCTACTTTGACAAGATCAATATTTGGATTTTCAGCTTCAAAAGAAGCTTCAATCTCATCAATTGTCCATGAAGCTTCTCCCCAACACCATATAGTTACTGGAACTCTTTCTACAGCAGTTTCTTCAGCTGGTGCCTCCTCAGCAACCTCTTCAGTAGCTTCTGCTTCATCAACTTCTTCTTCAGCTTCAGCCTCTTCTGTTGTCGGTACATCCTCTTTGCAGCCAATTAGAGAAAATGTCGCTATTAAGGAAACACATACTAGCAATACTATAAACCATAATATAGACTTTTTCATGTCTTACTCTCCTCCTTTTAAATTCTATACACATTATTATAAAGTTTCTTTCTGATTCCCATAAATATTTTGCATACCTTTTTATATTATATTCTGGGAAATCTTATTTTTGTACAAAAATTATCACCTCCTATCTTCTTAATAAAAATACTATTTCTTCCCATCACCTCCTTTTGCTTCCTTTTGCTAATTGTGAGCAATTTAATTTTTTTATTTAAATAAATTAACTTGAAATGATTGATCATATTTCTAGTCTTAATGTACAGCTATAAAATTACCTTTTTATAAACTCATCAACCATTTTCTTTGCTTCTCTATCATGTATCTGAATTGGTGGAGTCTTTCCATAAAATGCACAAATAGGTTCTATTACTCCACCAATACCCTTATCTTTAGCTATCTTTGCACCTCTAATCATATCAACCATTACACCGCCAGCATTTGCACTATCATCAACCTCGACTTTTACATCTAACTTAATTTTATTGCCTCCCCAATTTCTTCCTTCAATATGAATAACACCTATTTTTGTGTCTTTCTGTCCATTTATAAAATGATTGGCAAAACCCCATGTTACATCATATGGAAGTTCTGCTTTTAGTGCAGCTTTCTTGGACTTTGCTTTTGAGTCTCCTCTTTTTACTAGATTTACAAAATCAGTATTTCCGGCATAATTAAATTGATACATCCTATCTATCTTTATTCCCCTGCTTAAAATTCCTGATATCATTGCCCTGTGTAGAAATGTAGATCCGATTTGACTTTTAAAATCATCTCCGATTAATGGGACATTATTTTTTAAAGCAGCTTCTATATATTCTTTACTGCTGGATATCAACTCAGGTATTCCGTTAACAAATGCTACTTTTGCTTCCTTTATTGCAGCATCAGCGTAAGCTCTGGTAGCAAGAGCAGAGCCAGTGGGCAATATGTTAATAAGAACATCTGCATTTGTGTCCTTTAATACTTTTACTATATTTACGGGTTTTTCCTTTGAAACTTTTACATATTCTTCCAAATGTTCTGGAACTCCGTCAAGTACTGGACCCATCATTACCTTTACGTTCATATTGGGTACATCATAAAACCTTGTGGTACAATTAGGCTCAGCATATATTGCTTCTGATAAATCTTTTCCTACTTTTTTCTTATTCACATCAAAAGCTGCCACTACCTTAATATCTTCTGGTTTGTATCCACCCATTTCTGGATATATTAATCCAGATTTATCTCCATTATTTTTATAGTAATGAATACCTTGAATGAATGCGCTAGCACAATTCCCTACCCCTGCTATTGCTAACCTTATTTCTGACATCTGAATCCTCCATGTAAAAAATTTTTTCTTTTTCAGACATATTATTATAGTATTTATTGTATGTCAACAGTTTTTTGTTAATTAATTAAAAAATTTTTTACATATAATTAAAATAATTCTCTTATATGGTATCCTGGATTAAAATTCTTCTTAAGATGGGGTATGTAATTCTTTTATCTTTTGATAGCTATTCTTCTAAGCTATCATCATCTTTTTTTGAATTATCTAGATCTTCGTGATGGTAACTCTTATCCCAGATTGCTTTTGCGGTTTCCTCTAAATAATTAGTAAATGCAGGAATATTTTTTAGTAGAATTCCTATATATAATAAATCAATTATAAACAGCTGGCTAGCCTTACCTTCCATAAAATCACCATATATAGGCTCTTCTTTAGAAAATGTGAATAGATTAATATCTGCATTTTTTACAATAGCAGATTTTCTATTTCCAGTTATAGCAATTGTAGTTGCACCTTTTCCTTTAGCTATCTCTAAAGCCTTTACAACATCTTTTGTGTCACCAAAATGCGAAATACCAATAGCTAGATCTCTCCTACTTAAAAGGGCTGCTGTAACCGCTTGCATGTAGCCACTATCACAAGCAGTATTAAAAATTCCTGCTTTTAAAAATAAATGATGTGCTATTTGAGCAACATATCCTGAACCACCTATGCCATAAAAATAAATTCTTTCAGCTTTTAAAATACTCTCTATTGCACGATTAAATTCTGATATGTTTAATATTTCGAATGTATGTTCTATCGCTAAAGTTAAACAATATTTTAACTTTTCAGCAGCATCAATAATTTTATCACCTTTTTTGATATCTCCAGGAATAGTTTTTACATTGCTTTGAGCAAGATTCTGGGTTAGTGAAATTTTCATTTGGACATATCCAGAATAACCAATAGAGTGACATAGTCTATTTACCGTTGTCTCACTTGTTGAACATCTTTGAGCAAGCTCAGTTATGGAAAAACTAGCTATATCCTTCGGATTTTTCGAAATATAATCCGCTACTCTCTTTTCAGAAGACCGGAGACTAGAATATTTCTGTTTTAAATTCTCGAAGAAATTTAAATTATTATTCATATAGTAAAACTTCTATCATTAAATATTAAATAATTTAATATTTTATTCCTGTAAAAAATTTTATCATTAAAAAGATTAAATGTCATTGAACTAACAATAATATACCGTAATCTTTTTTGGATCTTCTGGTCACACATGAAGGTACCAGTTAGCAGCAGCCGTGCTGGAATGACTCATAAGGTCTTTATAACTTTTAGATCTACACCTTTTCCTTAAGATTCTCTGGATAAGTGTGTCTCAGATAATGTACATATAGTAAGCCCTTCCCGTTACATTCCTGATTTATCATAAACTCTCTTTACTAGTCTTTGTAGAGCATACGAAGTTATTCTTTAACCAAAAAGAGCCTCCTTCTCCTCCTCTAACAATTATAGACCAACCAAAAATTTGTATAGGTAAAAAAGTATAAATTTATTACTAGATCAAATTAATAATAAAGATAATAGCCCTAAAAAGATAATTAGTTAACCAAAATTAATTAGGAGAGAGTCTGTAAAG
>SDBU01010040.1_pt1 | contig 10542 bp, 9 predicted proteins | sample 2277071 | NCBI WGS metagenome assembly SDBU01 (sample SAMN10397929, study PRJNA504765) | marine sediment metagenome | isolation source: marine sediment core GS08_GC12, 126 cmbsf | place: Arctic Ocean: Gakkel Ridge, Loki's castle | collected 2008
CCCCCAGGGCTCCGGCCGTAAATTACGAGGTGAGCTTCATACCCAGTATCTCTCTTGCATCTGCTGGCGTGGCTATTTCTCTGCCAAGTGCTTTTGCTATTGTTACAAGCAGATCCGTCGTTTGTGAGGCATAGGTAGATATTTCATCCCGGTGTGGCCACAGCCAATATTGGTCTTCTATGCCAGCCCTCACAATGTCAACTCCTTGCATAATCCCCTGCGTCGATATCGGAAGCCAGTTTCGCCCGCCGGCATAAACCCCATTACAGGCACTAGGCATTTCATGCCTTATGAATTCAATGTCTTTAATGATTTGCAGTTGTCCCCAAGGGTCTACATCTATCTGCTCATCCGTATGTTTACCGCAATGGATGTTAATTACATACGGCTTCCACGTTGACACGCCTGAATCAAACAGCATGCGCTTTATCACCATGAAACGATTCATATGCATCTGGTAGATGGGTTTAACATCATGTGCTTCGAGCCACTTCATTCCCTCTAGGAAGGGCGGTCCGCCGTGTTCTGAAAGAGTATGAGTACGTATTCCCCAGGTCATTATTGCCGAGCCTTGAAGGTATTTGTTGCTTCCCTTTCCTAATTCAAGTAGCTCTCTAGCGTCAGAGATATAATCGGTATATGGGCTCTTGCTCAAGTCCCATGTCCAAGCGTGATTCACGGTGACAAAATCTCCCACCTTATCAAAAGCCCTGTCTAGGATTTCAGTGAGCAGTTTAGGGTTAATTCCAGACAAGCCACCAGGGCTTGATGCAGTAGGCTTATTGGGGTCTCTGGGATGGGTATGAATTATCGCTGCGCCAGCCTTAACACAATCGGCTATGGCTTGAGCTTGGTCTTCTACTGTAATTGGCGGCAAGTTTTGAACACCCCGGTCTCTATACCACTTAATAGGCTGCCAGCCAGGAATACAAGCCTCAATTATAAGCTTCTTGTCCATCGTCGGAATCTTAGGCTGGGATGGCGCTGGGAACGCATGCTCAATGTAATCTTCAGTAAACCCATCGTCGGCTGTCCTTATGACCTCTCCGTACCAATTTTCCCAAGGCATTTGATACCTCCTTTAAACTAAAATAGCATTCATAGAGTCCATTAACATTTTAATTATTTCGGCTCTTACACAGGACCACCTCTTCATTTAGTGCTGTCATACCACATTACAGCATGTCTCTTTTCCTATAGTACTGCCAGCACTCCTTCAGAATCCTGTCAATATCCTCTTCCTGCTTGGGAGTCAAAGGGTCTGGCTTATGAGTGGCCAGTATGTGTTCCATTCTTTCTTCAGCATAGTCCAGGGCGTTTTTCTTGCCTTTCTCCATCCACTCGGCGATACCCAATCTGTCAGCTGCCTTGGGTATGAACTGCTCTCTCTGCCACCACTTCCTAGTATGTGCCTTGTCCAGATACATTCCCGGAATTGGGCCAACCTCATGGATGAGGTCTACGGCTAGTGTCTCGTCATTTACTTCGACTCCCTCCACAAAACGCCCTACCATGTTGGCGATGTCATCATCCAATATCATCTGGAGGGGATGAAGTGTAAGTTCGCCATATAGTGCACCTCCTAGATGGATAACGTTAGCCCCACTCAACGCTGCAATGACCGCCATCATTGTCCTCTCATAGCCGCACTGGAAAGCTATCGATTTTGAGTTGACGAAACCACACTGGTTGCCTATTGGAATTCCAATTCTCCCCCAATACTGATTAGCTGCTGCATGATGTAAGGATTGCTCTATGCTACCAAAAGCAATAAGTCCTGAGCGCATATTTTGTGGAAATGACCAGGGCACTGCTACTATTCTTGCCCCCGGTTTTATAAGTTGTGCCAGCACTATTCTACCTATGATCATAGCATTAGAGGTTGTCACGGTTCCCGCAATAGTGGCCGGTGAAGTTGCTCCCATTGTTTCCCCACTTGAAAAACGAAAGGGGAAATCAGCTTCAAGACCTCGGTAAAGCGCTTCAATTCCTTCCCCATAACATGTTAATGGTGGTGAAGGAGATGAACTTGACATCGGTTCTGCCCCGACCGCCTTTGCCATTTCTATGGTGAATATCTCAGAATTATTGGAGTGCCCCATACCGAGGGGCTTGCTTGTATTTCTTACTCTAGCAGCAAAGGCCTCGGGTATACCCATAACCGGAGGCAGTCCCTCCCAGCCAAACCAGGGGTAATAGTTCTGGGTCATCTGGGGGTTATCCAGCGCATCGATAATTATTAGCGCATCGTAAAACTCCTTCCTGGTTGGTCGCCGTGGCTCCCAGGTGTCCAAGTCTACAGTATTCATTCCAGTATTCGTACTGAAGTATAAAGTATCCCCTCCCAAAATGACATCATTCTTGGGGTTCCTGGCTTTAACGCGGAAGCTCTTCGGGCATTTACCCAAACATTCTTCTACCAACCAGGGTGGAAACTTCACCCGGTTGGTATCGAAATCAACCTTACAGCCGCTCTCTTTGAGGAGCTTCAGGGCTTTCTCGTGCTCAATCCTAAGCCCAGTTTCCTCAAGAACCCTTAGCGTGCTTCGATGAATCTCTTCAATCTGCTCCTCGGTTAGTATCTTGAGAGGGGGGAAGTTGCGTTGGAATCCCATGTGGGCCATCTCTAACCTCCCTTACTTACCAGTCTCTTGGCTAGGCTGGTGGCACCTGTTGCCGCCACTGCGTATCCATCTGCCCCAATTTTGTCGGCAAAGTCTTGTGTTATAGCGCCTCCACCGACCATTATCTTTACCCTATCTCTGAGCCCCTCTTTCTTCAGGGTGTTGATAACTTTTTCCTGCTCTGGAGCAGTCATTGTCATCAGGGCTGACATAGCCAGTATGCTGGGCTTGTGCTCCTTGATGGCGGCTAAAAATTGCTCAGCGCTGATGTTGATACCCAGATTGACTACCTCAAAACCACCGGCGACCAGTAATGTGGCTACCATGTCCTTCCCGATACTATGGATATCCCCCAGAACCGTTCCTACGACGACGCATCCCAGGCTCTCTCTAGTTTTCCCTGTCTTCTTAATCTGGTCCTCTATGATGGGCATAGCAGACTGCATGGTGGATGCTGCGCCGATAAGGTCGGGGAGCCAGAGTTCTCCCTTGCCAAAGCTATCGCCAACCTGCCTTATCGCCTTAGTTAGCACATCCACCGCCTTTACCGGGTCTATCCCCTCTTCAACTGCCTTTCTGGCCCAGCTTTCTGCCTTTACATTGTCATATTCTAAGATTGCTTTCCTCAGGTTTTCCAGAATTTCATCCATTAAACTTTTCCCCTAATTTTTAAGATGTATATACGACTATCATTACCATTAATACAGATAAGGGGCTTGCCCACAAGGGGCAAGCTTACATTATAACTAGACCCACCGAAGGTTTATCTCGCTGTGTAACCAGCGTCCACGGGGAGAGTTACCCCTGAGATGTAACTAGCAACATCAGAAGCTAAAAATAGAGCAGCATTGGCAACCTCAGTTGGTTCACCCCAGCGATTCATCGGTACCATAGCCGTCAATTGCTTTGATATCTCAGGGTCACCCCACCTGTCTCGGGTCATCTCTGTCCTTATAAGGCCAGGAGCAATAGCATTAACCCGAATATTTTGTAGACCTAACTCTATAGCCAACTGCCTGGTAAGCATAATCAGGCCGACCTTGGCACTACCGTAACCAGCCCTCTTTACATTTGTCCTTATCCCTGCCGCCGATGATAGGTTAATAATATTGCCACCTTTCCCCTGCTCAATCATCCTCTTCCCTACTGCCTGAGCACAAAAGAGGCAGCCCTTAAGGTCAATATCCATAACTCTGTCCCACTCTTCCTCGCTAATCTCCATTGGCGTTACCCTGGTACTTATGCCAGCGGCATTTACCAGGATATCAACGCCACCAAATTCATTTACTGTCTTCTGCACCATATTATCCACATCAGCTTTGCGAGTCGTATCTACCTGGACCACCAGCGAGCGCCGACCGAGGCCCTGAATTTCTTTGGCTACTGCCTCAAGCTGACCATCGTCAATCACTACATCAGCCACCGTTACATTAGCCCCAGCTTCAGCAAAAACTAGGGCAATAGCTTTACCTATTCCCCTCCTACCTCCGGTAACAACGGCTACTTTACCTTCCAGAGAAAGACTGGGCAGACTCATGTTACACCTCCTATCTTTTTAATTCTTGCCAATTTACTTAAAACCAGATCTAGTCTGAGATTCTTCGGCTGGGAGCACTACTGCTCCGTTCTTTCATAAAAGTCGCTACCTGAATAAAAATGACAATAGCCATCAGCGTAGCTCCAGCCAGCAAGAGGGTAAGGTTACCGAGTTCCAGGATAAAGATGACAATGGCAAGGGTACCCGAAGCGGCCAGTACACGCATATAAATATTTAGCTTGGTAAGGAACCAGTTGTATTGTGTTGCTGCTATCCCCACTGTTGCCAGAAAGAGTGCTCCAATTATCATCAATTCATCCAACCCGTATAAGGGAAAGTCTAACAATGTAGGGTGTAGAACGATTGCAAAAGGAAACAAAAACATGATCGCAGCAATTCTCAGGGCCCAAAAGCTCGTGCGCCAAAAGTTGCCTCCAGCGAGCCGGCTAGCGACAAGAGCAGATACAGCTACTGGAGGAGTCAACAAGCCAAGAAACGCGAAGTAGAAGGCGAAGAAGTGGGAAGCAACGAGGTCTACTCCCAGTGACCATAAACTGGGAAGAATTAGTATCGCAATAAGCAAGTAAGCTACCAGGATAGGTGCTCCCATGGTCAGTATTAGGGACATGGCGGCAATTAACAAAAGGGAGGGCACGACCATTCCACCGGCCATCGATACGACTACCTGAGCTACCTTTGGGCCCAGTCCAGTAGATATTATGGCGTCAGCCAGCATACCTACGGCAAAAATAATTATACCAATCTCAGCGCCCATTTTAGCCCCTCCCACAAAGGCATGGATAATTTTTTTCAGCGACCGAGTTTCCGGTACCAGCAGCAATCCCATCAATAACGTTCCCAAGATAGCCATCGTAGCACTAAGCTTAACCGAATACATTTGCAGGAGCAGGAAAACTATAATTATCAGCCCAGTCAGGAAAACAGGGAAACGTCTCGCTATTGTCTTGTAGTTCACTTCGCCGACATAGCGCTTTCTTTTCGCTGCGTGGCAGCTAAATAGTATTGCTATAAACACGCTGAGGTAAAAGAGGATTGCTCCCAACACGGCACCTTTCATAATAAAAACGTAAGGCACTCCAATAAATGCAGCCATGACGAAGGCAGTTGAAGCCATTACTGGCGGGGTTATTTGCCCGCCGCTTGAACATACCGCCTCAATAGCTCCTGCTTCCTCTGGAGTAAAACCAGCATCTTTCATTGCCGGTATTGTGAACGTTCCCGTTATAACTACATTTGCTGCGCCGCTACCGGAGATCATACCCACCAGGCTGCTCCCTGCCCACGCCATATAGGCAGGGCCGCCTCGGAGACGTCTGGCAATTATCTTGCCTATTTCCATAAATGCAGGCATAACACCCATGGCCGTAATAACCCCTGAAAACAGCATGAAATAAAAGATCATATTAGCTGATATTGGAGCAAGACCACCGAATATCCCTTTACTCAAAGATGTTGCCAGCGTACTAATTACGTACGTGGGCGGGCTAAAGGGATGATATAAGGCTCCAGGCAACAAGTGGCCCCATAGATAATAAGCGATGAGCACCGTGGTTATAATCGGTATGGGAGGTCCCCACAGCAGCCATAAAACCACCAGGATTACTACCATCAGGATTACGCCGATGGCGAAGTCCAGGTTATTTATATATTGAATCACACCCTCCAGGCGATAAGAGTTCAGGTACATGTATATAACTGATGGGATGAATAGCAGAATACAGGACAGCGCGACGCGCAACCTCAGTTTTCTATCGGGATTATCGTGCATATAACCCACAAGGGCTATCACTGTCAAAAGCCCGACGTGAGTGACGTAGAATTCGGTTGACCCTTGGAAAAAAACAAAAACGTTCACGAAATGATAAATTGCCGCCAGCACACATAATCCTATTAGCGTTAACTTGATCGCTTTTCTGGAATCTATATCAAAAATCATTTCGCGCATACTGTTAGTCCCGTCATACTCTTTATCCGCCAACTTGCACCCTGACCATCGCTGAGAAAGGAAGGGCTATCCTGAGAGCGCTCCCGAATGAGCTCTTCAGACAAGGTTTGGTAGGCTTCAACTGGGGAGAGGTCGTAGTCCCGGCCCAGGCGCGATGCCAGGCACCGAGGATAAGACTTGTCATGCAGACGCTGTAAGGACGTTCCAACAATCATAAACTGCTACCCTCTCAGGGGCAATCAGCCACATCGTATACTCTTTTGGAGTAGCTGTCATTTGGCAGAATAGAGTATACCCCTTAAAGTTACCTTTCTATACCCTGAAATTGTCTGAAGTCGTTTCCCTGAGCCTTGGGTGAAACCGCTGACCTGGCTGAACTCTAAGTTCCTCATTTTACGTCAGCGGTCTCACCCTGCTATGTCCGTACCCAAATAGCTGGTTATCCCTTTGTGCTTAACAGCAATCTATTCCCGTCCACTAGTCGGGGTATGTAATACCCGCTAACTCCTCGTAAGCCCTTGCGGCTCCGGGGTGCACATACTTCTTGGGATAACTTTGGAGACCTACTAGTCCAGGGGTAAGCAATGCCAATGCCGGGTGGCGGGGAGCCCAACTTTCATAGTTCTCAATTACCAGCTTTGCGACTTCATAAGCGACTTCGTCTGGGAACGTCTTATGGACGAAGTAAGTTCCAGTTAGACCACCCTCACCCCAGTAGGTTTCGGTCTGGTAGGGGAACGTGCCGGGCGGGTACTCTTGGACGTCCTTGTACAGTAACGCTGCGCCAGTCCTGGCCCCCTCTTCCGTCCAGTCGACAAAATAGAGCGGCTTTTGAGTGGCTTCTAGCGTGATATACGAAGCAGGCCATCCCCACTTCTGGAAGTCCCCACTCGAAGGTAGGTACTGAATGGCTGCAGAAACCCTGCCCTCTATCATCGCCTCAGCCGCGCCTTTAGCGCCAAGAAACTCCGGGGTCACATCTATGTCGAGCGCTCTCAAAATTGCCAGCGGGTCCTGGGCCCATGCGGTTTGCCCCGCTGTTCCGAGGCCAAGTCTCTTGCCTTCAAGGTCATATACTGTCTTGATGTCGGGGGCAAAGGTCACGAACATTATGTTGCTGAATGAGTAGCCGAATATAAGTCTAAAGTCTTCAGTTCCCTCAACTACCCCCGTATTCTCCCATGGACCTTCTCCCAGGCTAGCAGACTTGAAGTTGCTTCTAGAACCAACCAATATAGTATTCCCCCAGGCTTCTTTAGTCTCTGCCATATATGGAACACTCCAAACATTTCCACCTCCCACACTGTGCGCTATCTTCAACCATGGATGCTTGGAGGCAGCCTCTTCAAGAGCTGCGGCAGCGATATAGTTTATAGCGCCTATGTCTGCTGTTCGCAGGTCAACGGTAAACTCGGGGTGGACAGCTGGAGCTGGCGTCGGAGCCGGCTCTGGCGCTGCGCAGCTCATTAGCAAAAACACACTCCCCACTACCACAGCAAGACAAATGCTTAGTGTTCTTTTTTTCATTTCGTTGTTATTCCTCCTAAAAAATAACTTTGCCAGTCATTAATTAATTGCCTACTTCATTTCTCACCCCCTTTTTGTCATTTAATCAAAATTAAGTCCCAATGAGCTTATCAACTCTTTCACCCTTAAATATACTTCCTCGTATGCAGGGAGTGGCCTGTGATGTACCAAGTCGTAGAACTCTCTGATGTCGTGATATGGTGCCTCAACAGCTTTACCCTTAAGCTTTTCCCCTATCTTCAGCATCAGGTCACCGGCTGAATGCCGGTCAAGGCCGGCACGCATCACCGCTGTTGCTACTTCGTATGCCCACTCTGCCTCTAGTGGCGATTGACTGGCATTCATACGGGCACGAGTTTGCCTGGAAATGTGGACGTTGGCGCCATTTATGGGTATGGTTACTGCATTAAAGGCTACATACAAGAGGCTAGTTTCACATCCTGGCCCAGAATGGCTACTGGCACTTATAAAAAGAATATGGTTAGTATGCCGGTGGAGCGCCTGGGCCCATATCGATTTAGCCCACCTTTCGGGTGTCTCTACGGGGAACTCTTCGGTAGACCTTCCTTCAGCAGGGGACCTTATACGACCCCAACATGCAATATCTCTGTAGGCAATCCATCCAATGAGGACTGCGACAATGGACTCGATTAATGCTCCGCCGAGGCTACCGGCAAAGCCAGCTACAGTGGCACCGGCGTTTCCGTTGAGTTTAAACCCTCCGTATTCCTCCCACACAAGCGCTGCCGTCAGATAATCCTGCTCTATCTTCACCTCCGGCAAAACGGAGAGGAGAATGCCGTCGCTGGGCCTCAGGCCAACTTCGCGGTCTATGGGCGCAATGAGCACCGATGCCCGTGTATTTATAGGATAGTAGGCAATAGCGAGGCCGGGACGGCCTGCCTTGGCGACCCCTTGCCGCATCCACGTTGCCGCCCTTTTGCCAGCGTACACCTCCATGGGCATACCAAAAATCTCTCGCCCATCCACTTCGGGAAAATTAAATCCCTCCAGATAGTCAGCAGTGGGTATCTGGGCAAAGTTTTTCACCACCAACGACGCTAGTTCCTCAGTAAAGGGGGCGTGATGCCCGGGACAATGGTTAAGCTCCTCTTTTTCCTCCAATCTCCTCTGCTTCAGCACCCTGGCGTCTTTACCTTCACCTATAGTTACCTCCCTGGGCATTTCCTTGATGGTGCTCAGCACTTCGCTCTCGCTGAGCTGTATGACTCTGCCTGTGCTAACACAATAGATACCTGTTTCAGTAAGAAAATCCACCGCCGCCTGGAAGGCTCGGTCAGCCATTCCGTCGTCCATGTTGAACACCGGAGAATCCTTGGGATAGAAAATTTGGTACTTTTCAGTCAGTTCATTCATCTTCCGGAACAGGTTCATGTTCCAGGCATCTTCAGCCATCTTGGGTCCTTTTTGCGCTCTCTCGGCTATCTCCAGTAAACTAAGCATACTAGCTCCTTTACATTATTAGTAAACAGGCAGTATCACAATACTATGTCTTAATACCGGTAAGCTTCTTTGCTATCTCTAGGCCTTCTAGTGCGTCTGCACCGTAGCCATCAGCGCCAATCTCTTTGGCCCACTCTGGGGTTATTGGTCCCCCCCCGACTATAACTTTAAACCGGTCGCGAAGCCCCATGGACTCCAGTTCTTCAATAACCTCTCGCTGGTAAGGGCGGGTGGTGGTCATCAGGCTGGAAACTGCAATGATGTCGGCATTGGTTTCCTTGGCCCGACTAATGAAGGTGCCGGATTTGACATCTACTCCTAGATCATGGATTTCAAACCCACCTGACCTGAGCATCATTGCAACAATATTCTTTCCCACCGCATGAAGGTCCGCTTCCACCGTTCCTATCACTACCACCTTCTTCGCAGAGATGGACTCCTTGGGAATAGATGCTTCCAGAATATCACTGGCGGCTATCATAGCGTCTCCCGCCAACACCAGGTGGGGTAGAAAAGCCTCTCCCCGGTCAAATCTCTCATGCAGAACGTTGGTTGTCCCTTTCATGATCTCTCTTAGAGCGAGCATAGGGTCGATACCTTTATCGACTATGACTTGGGCTGCTCTTTTTGCTGCCTCAGCATCATATTGCAAGATGGCGTCACTAAGGTTATTCAAGGCCTCCGTTGTCCCGGACTCATCAGCCATAATTAATCCCTCCCTTTCTTCATTTTGCTTTGTTCGTCCTCCATTATAAGTTATGGATACCGCTTATACTAATCCAATCCGATTTACTGCCTAGTTCTTCCTTTACTTTTTTCAGCTTCATTATACTCCGAACCTGAGGTACACCATAATTCATATTAACTTCGCGAAATGTATTAATGAAATCGTAAAACTAGCTAAGTGAAAACAAGTCCTAAAGAAGCTAGCTGTTCCTTTACCTTCAAATATATCTTCTCGTATTCGGGCTTGGGTCGGTGGTTTATCAGGTCGTAACACTCTTGAATGGGCAACCCGGGCTCAGGGCGTCTCTTCTTCAGTCGTGTGGCAAGTTGTGCTAGGATTTCGCCTCCCCACTCCCTACCGATACCAGCAGCAAGGGTGGCATCAGATACCTCCACCATTAATTCGCCCTCCAGAGGTGTCTGCCCCGCATTCATGCGCGCCCGGCTATGTCTGGGCGCATACAAGTTAGCCCCGTTTATGGTCCCTTCGATAGTTCGGATAGCGACTTCGAGAAGGTTTGTCTCGGTTCCCGGTCCCGAGGTTGGAATTACCCATGCCATGCAAATAATGTTGGTGTATCGGTTTAATGCCTGGTTAACAACAGACCTGGCCCAGTTCAATGGCTGTAGCGGAATGGTCAATGCGCTTACGGTGCGCACATTTTCTACCCCGGTGTAGTTGACGTAGGCACGATAAC
>SDBU01010041.1_pt1 | contig 10542 bp, 11 predicted proteins | sample 2277071 | NCBI WGS metagenome assembly SDBU01 (sample SAMN10397929, study PRJNA504765) | marine sediment metagenome | isolation source: marine sediment core GS08_GC12, 126 cmbsf | place: Arctic Ocean: Gakkel Ridge, Loki's castle | collected 2008
CGGTGATAGGAGCTATAAATGGGGTTTGTGCTGGTGGTGGTTTCTCGCTAGCTCTGAGCATGGACATCAGAATAGCTTCGGAAACGGCCAGATTTAGTGCAGTGTTTGTTTTACGCGGACTAGTTCCTGATTGTGGTATAACTTATTGGCTGCCCAAGACGGTAGGAACTGCTAAAGCGCTGGAGCTGATGTGGACCGGAGAGCTAATTAGTGCCGTTGAAGCAGAACGGTTGGGCATTGTAAGTCAGGTCGTTCCCCCTGATGAGCTAATGAAGGTGGCTCGAGAAATAGCCACCAAGATTGCACAACAACCGCCTATTTCCGTGGAGCTAACCAAGAGGATAGTATATCGGACTATGACTGACGATGTAGCCCGTCACCTTGATTTGGAAACTTGGGCGCAGCGAATATGCCGTCAGACTGAGGACGCCAGGGAAGCTGGGCTTGCCTTCCGCGAGAAGCGACCTCCAGCCCCGTTCAAGGGGAAGTGAGCAGCCTATACCAGCCGATTGAAAATCAGTCCGGCCGGTAGCTTGGGGGAAAAGTAGGTTGACTTCCTGGGCATCCTGTCACCGGCATCGGCAGTGGCTTTAAGCACTTCTGCCTTAGCCGGGCTTAATAGAATGGCTAGCTGGTATTCCTGGACTAATACGCTGTTTACCGAATCCAGCCTATCCTAACTACAGGTAAGGCTTGTCTTTGGCTTCTAGCTCTTATACCACTCATTCTAGCAGTGCTTGACTAATCCCTTGCTGAACCAAACCGTTTGCCTCCTTTCCTGGGGTAGACTATAATTGGGATTGGGGGAATAACATTATGGCATATGTCCCTGGGATTGGTGGAGCAGACTATACGGTCGATATGGAGAAGTTGAAGACACACTTCTTCGAGATTGGCCCTATACGACCGCCCAGCGAGGGTGGGAGCTTTTCTCTATTGCTCAGAGTAACTAGGAACTGCCCGTGGAGTAAGTGCGCCTTTTGTTACGGCACCCTCTATAACCACGAGCGGTTTGAACTGAGATCCGTTGCCGAGATAGAAGCTGATATCGAATCAGTTAAGGCTATCAGCAGCGAAATGAAAGCTCTCTCGTGGAAGCTCGGTTATGCTGGGAGGATAGAGCCACTGGCCAATGTAATCCAGAGCAATCTCCTTTACAGTAAGGGTGTAAGACACCTAGCCGGCGATGAGCTTAGCAACTTCCACTGTGTGGTCAATGTATTCAACTGGCTTTGCACCGGTGGAAAGACTGCGTTCTTACAGGATGCCGATACCCCTATTATTCATACCCACCAATTAGTAGAGGTCATAAAGTATCTAAAAGAGGCATTGCCAAGTATAGAAAGGGTTACATCCTATGCTCGGTCGAAGACCATTGCCAAGAAAAAGCCGGAGGAGCTTAGCCAACTCCATCAGGTGGGCCTTTCCCGGCTACACATCGGGCTGGAAACAGGCGACGATGAGCTACTTAGCTACATCAATAAGGGAGTAACAGCAGAAGGGCATATTCTGGCTGGTAGGAAGGCTCTTGAGGCAGGATTTGAGCTTTCCGAGTATGTCATGCCAGGCTTGGGTGGGAGAAGCAGATGGGTTCAGCATGCCAAGAACACAGCCCATGTCCTAAATGAGATAAATCCCCACTTTATAAGGTTAAGGCCCTTCGTGCCCAGATACAACACGCCGATGTTCGAAGCTTACCAAAAGGGAGAGTTTGAGTTGACATCACCCCACGAGCGCCTGCGGGAAATCGAGCTAATGATTGAGAACTTGCTGGTCTCCTCTAGGGTCTGCTTTGACCATAACCTCAATCCATCATATTGGTCAGGAAATAGTCTCATCCCACTGCTGAAGCAGGATTACAACGGGTACAAATTCCCGGAAGAAAAAGGGGTAGTATTACAACTTATCAACAAGGGCTTGCAGCTGGATGAGGCAACCTTCATAGACGCAAAGGACATGGTCAGCATACCTCATTTGTAGCTCGAAAGAAAAACAAGGTCAAAAGTGACTACGGAAGAGGCTACAGTTAAACAGGAAACGAAGCGGATTCTGAAAAGGTTCAGTAGAAAAAAGGGGAATCTTATACCTATCCTGCAAAAGGTTCAGGGCAGGCTTGGCTATCTTCCCCAAGAAGCTATGCTGGAGATTGCCCGATTTCTTGATATACCGGGGATAGATGTTTATAGCGTGGTCACCTTCTACAATCAGTTCCGTCTCAATCCACCTGGGAAGCACTCAATAAGGGTGTGTTTAGGAACAGCCTGCCATATGAAGGGTGGCTATATTACGCTGGATGCCTGGAAGAGAAGGCTGGGCATTGAGCAAGGACAGGCTACCCCTGACCGGGAGTTCGACCTGGATACCGTTGCCTGCGTAGGCTGCTGTGTTATGGCGCCGGTAACTGTAGTTGATGATAAGCCGCAGGGTAAGGTTGAGCCGACCAAGGTAGATGGCATACTGCTCACCTTTGAACGTGAGAGGGGAAAAAAGGGCAAGAAGAGCCAGTGAAGATAACTGAACTACCAGCCATAGTCTCTACTTTTCAGGGAATAAAGAGCCACGCCCAATCCCGCTGGCAGGAATTATGGGAGAGTGGCAAGCCGGTAATTATGGTAGGCGCTGCTACCTGCGGCCGGGCTGCCGGAGCCCTAGAAGTACTTCGGGCATTAAGAGGCGAGGTCAAAAGGCAGAACCTAGACTGCCCTGTAATTGAGGTCGGCTGTATGGGACACTGCTATGCCGAGCCGTTAGTTATTATAAATAAGCCTGGTTATCCCCCCATATGCTATGCTCATGTCAATCCAGTGATAGCCGAGAGGCTAATCAGAGATTTTATCCTAGGCGATAACCCTTGCCTTGAGTTCGTCCTTGGTGCCCTGGAAGAAAATGACCTCATTCCTAGCTTTTCGGATTTTCCACGGGCCAAGTATGAGAAAAAGGTTATTCTGAGGAATTGTGGCCAAGTTGACCCAGAACAGATAGACCATTACATTGCTAACGGTGGCTACATAGCCCTGGCGAAAGCACTCCAGACGGAGCCAGTAGAGATTATAGGTGAGGTCACAAGGGCAGGGCTGAGGGGTAGGGGTGGCGCCGGCTTTCCTGCCGGTCAGAAGTGGGAGGTCTGCCACAATGCCCCGGGCAAGCCCAAGTATGTAATTTGTAATGGGGATGAGGGTGACCCCGGCGCATTTATGGATCGGGCTATTCTTGAGAGTGACCCGCACTCGGTATTGGAAGGAATGATAATTGCTGGCTATGCCATTGGTGCCCGCTATGGCTATATCTATGTTCGTGCTGAGTATCCCCTGGCAGTACATCGAGTGCAGGTTGCCCTTGTCCAGGCAAGGAAACAAAGTCTCCTTGGTAAGAACATTCTTGGCAGCGATTTCAGCTTTGGTATCAGGCTGTTTCAGGGTTCAGGAGCCTTTGTCTGTGGTGAGGCGACAGCACTTGTTGCTTCTATAGAGGGAGAGCCTGGTAATCCCCGCCCCCGCCCTCCCCGCATGGCCACCCAAGGTCTATTCGCCAAGCCGACTGTTGTTAACAACGTAAAGACATTGGCCTTCATACCACAAATAATCAACAACGGAACCGACTGGTTCACCAGCGTGGGCACTGAAGAAAGTAAGGGGACAGCCGTCTTTGCTCTGGCAGGTAAGATAGTTAATACCGGGTTAGTTGAGGTGCCTATGGGCACCACCCTGCGCCAGGTTATCTTTGATGTTGGCAGTGGTATCCCGGGAGGCAAACGCTTCAAGGCAGTGCAGATAGGAGGTCCCTCTGGCGGCTGTCTCCCCGAATCCGCCCTGGATTTGCCCATTGACTTTGACTCACTTCTAGAAGCTGGAGCGATGATGGGCTCGGGGGGAATGATAGTGCTTGATGAGGACGATTGTATGGTGGAGATAGCTTGCTATTTCCTTGAGTTCACCCAGAGAGAGTCCTGCGGCAAATGCACTTTCTGCCGCCTGGGAACGAAACAAATGCTAGAATTCCTGAATGAAATTACCAAGGGCAAGGGGAAAATGGAAGACATCGCTGTGCTTAGCGAGCTGGCGGAAGACATAAAAGCAGGCTCTCTCTGTGGTCTGGGAACGAGCGCACCCAATCCAGTATTAACTACCCTGCGTTACTTCAGGGACGAATATGAGGCACATATCAAGGAGGGTCGTTGCCCGGCACTAATGTGCCAGGAACTCATCGCCTATTACATTCTCCCGACAAAGTGCGAGCGCTCTTGTGATGCCTGTGTCGGCAGTTGCACTGTGGAGGCGATATCCCCCAACAAGCAGAGAATCAAGGTTATTGACCAGGAGAAGTGTGTCAAGTGCGGTACCTGTCTGGCTGCGTGTCCACCTCAGTATGGCGCCATAGTGAAGCTATCGCCTCCCAGTGAAGTGCCAGCCTCGGAAAAGTAGAGATGAAGACCGTATCGTTAACTATTGATGGCAAGAGAATAACCGCCCCTGAAGGAGAGAAGCTCCTTTGGGTAGCATTAGATAATGGTATTTACATACCTAATCTCTGCGCACTCAGTGACGCTTTGGCACCTGCTGCTGCCTGTCGTCTGTGCTTTGTTGAGGTGGACAGCTATAGCCAGCCAGTCACCGCCTGCACCGAACCGGTTAGGGAAGGTATGGTGGTGAATACCAAAGGTACAAAGGCTTTGAGGCTGGTGCGTACTGGTTTTGAGCTGCTTATGGCTACCCATCCGGTAGACTGCGCCCATTGCGCCAGCAACCGCTCCTGTGAACTGCAAATGATAGCCCACCACCTCGGCACTAAGCTTAAATCAAAGCGTTTCAAGAAACTTCTGCGTGAACTCCCCATAGACTCCAGTAATCCATCCTTCATCTATGACCCCAACAAGTGTGTGCTCTGTGGCCGATGCGTCTGGGTATGTCGAGAGCGTCTGGGCATAGGAGTCCTCGGTTTTGCCCATCGCGGCTTTGAGAGGGTTGTTACTACCTTTGGTGATAAACCAATTGGTAAATTCAGATGCCAGGAATGCGTGGAGTGCGTAAGTATTTGTCCTAGCGGTGCCCTTGTACTCAAAGATGGGGAAAAGACGTAAATAACTAAATGACACCACGAACCCAAGCTCGGTTTTGTGCAGTTATTCGTCCTAGCTTAGTAAAAGGCTGTTGGAGGCATGGTCTTCAGTCATCGAAGATGGGGACGTTGAGCCTATTTAGTAAGTCAAGAATCTCCGGATTACGAAGACTGAAAACGACTCCATATAGGCTAGGAATCATCACAGATATCGGGGTTCCGTTTTGCTCCTTAATATGTGACTGCGGCACAAAGACCGGCTGGAATTGGGAGCAGACGGCGTGAACTCTGCCTGTATCGGATGAAACAATTGGCCCACCACTATTCCCGTAATTCAACGCTTTATCTAAAACGTAGACTTGGGGATCCGCACCTGTCATAACCATTTTAGTTTCATAGATAGTGGATGAGATAATTGCCGACGTAACGCGAGGGCGTAGAGACGTTGAGCCGACGGTGACAGGTCCTAGACTTTGTACAAACGATTCCGACAAGGGATATCCGAACGAGTAGACAGACTCTCCTTCGTCAAGCTGGCGGGTCGATACTCCAAGGTAAGGAAATTGATTTTTGCCGACCAACCAAGCCTTGTTCGCATTTGCTTGGAAGTCCACTTTCAGCAGAGCAAAGTCTAGACTAGCAATTACATGACCGAATGAGATAGCCTGACACATTGCCCCATGTGGACTATCAGAGACACGGGTTTCCTTCATCAACCAAGCTTGGCCTAAATCACTGCGAACTTTTCCACCTCTATTGTTGTCCTCAGTAATGACGTGTGCTGCGGTAACAAACCAACCATCGTGTGAGACAAAGAACCCAGTACCTGTTGGGGTCGGCATACCCTGTCGTGCTTCATGTGGAAGCTCGACAGAGAACGTCGCTGCTTTTGTATTCGCTAGAGTGTTGGTAATCATAATCTTCCCCTACGCTGAGCAGTGCTTGCGTTCCAACTATATGCCATTTAATTGTGACTCAGTTTAAAAATTAATTATGGTTGATTGTTACATCTACTGTAGATTATACTATAAGAGGGAAAAACTGACCCATATCTGCCAACCACATATCTATGACAGCAGGCTATCTAACAGGCTTTGGTTAAAACCAACCACAACCTCATCATCAATAGTGATTACGGGTACGGCCATTTGCTTTGACTTCTCAATCATCTCCTTGGCTTTGTCTCTATCTGCAGCCACGTCGTGTTCTATATAAGAAATCCCTTTCTGTGAAAGATACTCTTTCACCCTATGGCACCAGGGTCAGGTGGTAGTACTATAGACAACCACTTTTTTATCAGTCATTTTTTACCTCCCCTATAAATGTCGACCCAAGTGATTTGATAGCGATATCCTACACTCGCCTGTGGAAGATGTCAAGATTGCCTGTTAGAAGTGCAGAGCCAGCAGAATCGTGCTACGTTGCCTGAATAACTGAGAGCAAACCAGAAATTGTTTGTGCTATAATTCATTCGCGGTAATATACTTTATACAGCGAGTTGTTTCAAAAGAGGGTTGTTAAGTTGCCGGGTAGCAGCAAGGTTCAGATTCTAAAGGGCTCGTCTATTTTCTCCAGTTTGAATGATGGCGAACTCGGTGAACTGGCTAATCTTGTCATCGAGCGTAACTTTATGCCAAATGAGTTCATTTTCTGGGATGGAGATGCCCCAGAATGGTTCTATATCGTTGCCGAAGGGCAAGTGAAGGTTCTTAAACATTCCTCTTTAGGTAGGGAGTTTATTATCGCCTTTTTCGGCCCCGGCGAAATGTTCGGCGAGGTGGCTGTTTTCGAGAATAAGCCCTATCCCGCCTCAGCCCAGGCCGTAGCTGAAACCAAAGTAGTGGGCATTAAGAGAGAAGACTTTCTATCTTTTCTTACCAGTCGCCCCCAGGTAGCGCTGAAGATTATTAATGTCTTAGTGGGACGGCTCAGGGATGCCCAAAGCCGCCTTAGAGACCTAGCCGGAGAGAGAGTTGAGCAGCGGCTGGCTGGGGTACTACTCATGCTTTCTTCGAAGCTTGGTACTACCCTCCCCTTTACCCGACAGGAGCTGGCTGACATGGTGGGGACCACTATTGAGACAGCCATCCGAGTTATGAGCCACCTGAAGGAAAGGGGGGTTATTCGCTCCACTCGTGGTAAAGTAACTATCCTCGATAAGGAGAAACTCAGACTACTGAGTGAAGGGCCACCGCAAGTGTAGTTTCACAAAACTATCCTACTACCTCGGTTAATCCCCCGCACGATAACAATTATTAATGCCCCCTGCTTATATGATTCAAATCATAGTAGGCGATGTCAATAAGTTGTACTATTGTTGTAGAAGTTGAAAAAGCCAAACATCCGTGTAGAGGAGGTGAAAAAGGATGACTATCAAATGTCCCGGGCAGGATTTGAGAAATCTACGGGTATCACTACACAAATGCCCCAACTGCGGTGCTGAGGTTGAAATCTTCTCTGATGAAATGAGAGTGAAGTGTCAGAAGTGTGGTGAGATGGTCTATAAGGAGAAAATACCTACCTGTATCGACTGGTGCGCCTCAGCCCGCCAATGCCTGGGGGATGAGAGGTGGAAGGAGTTGAGGGGTGAGGGTTAATAACTTATTCGCTAAAGAACCATTAAAGAGGTAAGGCAATGACAACAACAACTTTGAGGCAAATCGTAAGAATCGATGAAGAGAAATGCAACGGCTGTGGACTCTGCGTTCCCGCTTGCGCTGAGGGTGCTCTTCAGATTATTGATGGCAAGGCAAAACTCGTCAGTGAGATATATTGTGATGGCCTGGGTGCCTGTCTTGGGGAATGCCCCCAAGGAGCTATCACCATTGAAGAGAGAGCTGCCGAAGAATTCAACGAGGAGGCAACAAAGCTCCACTTTGAGCAAAAGGAGCCTACTAGAGATGAGCTTCCCTGCGGTTGCCCCTCAGCTACGGTTACTCAGTTTGAGAGCCGAGAGGCAACCGGAGTAGCCCCAAGCACCACAACACACCAGCCGTCAACGCTCGGTCAGTGGCCAGTCCAGCTTACCCTTGTCCCGCCGACAGCGCCTTTTCTTCAAGGAACTGACCTGGTGTTAGCTGCCGACTGTGTTCCCTTTGCTTACGCTGGCTTTCATCAGGACTTCTTGAAGAACCACAGCCTGTTAGTCGCCTGTCCTAAACTGGATGACTTCCCGGCTCACCTGAATAAGCTGACCGACATTTTGAGCCATTCATCGGTGAAGAGCCTGACGGTGGTGCACATGGAGGTGCCCTGCTGCTTCGGTATTGTGCATATGGCCCAGCAGGCGATACAATTAAGCGGTAAAGATATACCCTTCAAAGAGGTAACCGTTGGTGTCAGGGGTGACCTGAAGCCCCAATCTTGACAATAAGAAAGGAAATATAATGAGTACTACATTTGAAGAGAAGGTGACATCATCCCTGGTAAATGGACAACTACCTTGTCCTATTGCCTTTAAGATTGCCAGGGAATCAGAAGCCAGCCTGCAGGAAATTGGGGAGACCGCCGAGAATCTTAGAATAAAGATTATCGACTGCCAGTTGGGCTGTTTCCAGGTGGCAAAGGCGACTCACCAGGACCTGGACGGTATCGATATAAAAAAGATGCTGGCAGAAGAGATAGAAGCATCCCTGGTCAATGGTAAGCTCCCCTGCGCGGTAGCGTTAGAGGTAGCCAGAAAGCTTAAAGTCACTCCCCAAGAAGTTGGCGATACGGCAACCAAGCAAAAAACAAAGATATCCCAGTGCCAGTTGGGTTGTTTCCCATAACATTACGATAACCCGGATAATAGAGGAAAGCCAGGATGTCTAAACTATTCGACAGATTAGACAGCTGGACCACAGCATAGCCAGTCTACTTTCAGGTTACTGGGAGGTAGTATCCCTGAATACCAGCTTATCGGCTAATCAGATTGCTGAACAAGCCTTAATCGCACCGGCGAGATGCTGTCTCAAGAATACAAGGCAAGTTGGTGCCAGTGATGATACAGCAGCCTGCGAAACTGGAGAAAGGCTCGACCTAACAGTTGAGGAACAACTAGTTGAGAAGGCATTTAGTTACCTGGGGACACTTTCTGAAATCCTCAGGGACAAATTTGGTTTATGATGCTAAGTTGGATAATGAGCATGAAGTTCGAGAAAATCAAAGAGTAATGAGGCGCTAGCTTGGCTCAGGGAAGCTTTTATAGGCGGAACATTCTAGACAACCTGCCATAAAAATGGAGCTGGGGTATCAATAGGTAGAACTTTTGAGGTGGTGTTTAGTCTTACTTCTTGATACGATGGCAGTATCAAATCTTTTTGGGGATGAGTAGTAAGTTTCAGAGAATTTTGCAAGTGGTAATTATACGTCGAGAAATACCTGAAGATATTGATTCCATTCGCTATGTCAATGAGCAGGCATTCGAACAAAAGGAAGAAACGGAGCTTATTGATAAGCTCCGTAACCGGGATGTAGTAACACTTTCACTAGTTGCTGTGCAGGATGAGCAAATTGTGGGGCATATTCTGTTCAGCCCAGTTACTGTGGAATCAGACTGTTCGAGCTTTGAAGCAATATCACTTGCCCCGATGGCGGTTCTCCCTGAATATCAGTGTCAAGGAATTGGCTCACAACTGGTGCAGGTTGGTCTTAAAGAATGCTACCAGCTTGGTCATGAAGTGGTCGTGGTACTAGGCCATCCAGATTACTACCCACGCTTCGGTTTTGTTTTAGGTAGAACTAAAGGCATCGGCTGTGAGTTTGAGGTTCCAGATGAAGCATGGATGATTTTGGAGCTTCGAGAAGGCGCTTTGGCAGGAAGAAAAGGCTCCGTGAAATTTCAGCCCGAGTTTCAGGAGGCTACGTAAAACATCTTCTTAATAAAGAAAATGGGGAAGGGGGGACTCGAACCCCCACGTCTTGCGACACCAGATCCTAAGTCTGGCCCGTCTGCCAGTTCCGGCACTCCCCCAAGGACAAAATCCTATAGAATGTTAACAAAAAAACAGCTTCCTGGCAATGCTCATAGCTTCAGGAAGGACTTTGCTTGTCATCTCCACAAGAGGGACTTATCAACACTCTCTATAATGCATCTTGGCAAATGGAGCAGCCTTGATATGGTGTCAAGATATTGTCGCAGTATTGCCTTTAATGACTGCCTGGAGCACTACAAACAAGTCACTGTTTGACTTTATTAGTGCTCAGTTAGTGAGGCTTAAGGATAGTTTGAAATTGTATTCTGCTATTATGGATTAAGAGTAATAAACCCTTGGACGTGAGCGGTTCTATACCTAGACCTCGTCCTCACCTCCACCTTGGTCATCTCCGCCTTGGTCATCTCCACCATCATCTTCTACCTGAGTCTCGGGGAGCCTCACCTTAACTGCCGCTGGGCGACCATCTCGCCCCTGACCCTTTTCAAATTCCACTTCCTGCCCTTCGCTAAGGTTGTTAAATTCCACTCCTTCAAGCTCGTTACGATGGAAGAAGAGGTCTCCTCCTTCC
>SDBU01010042.1_pt1 | contig 10542 bp, 8 predicted proteins | sample 2277071 | NCBI WGS metagenome assembly SDBU01 (sample SAMN10397929, study PRJNA504765) | marine sediment metagenome | isolation source: marine sediment core GS08_GC12, 126 cmbsf | place: Arctic Ocean: Gakkel Ridge, Loki's castle | collected 2008
ATGTAGGCTGGAAGGAAGAGGACAGGTGAAACTTCACGATCACTGAGATGATCGCGTACGTCGGGCGTGGGTATTATAAGGAGCATATAATACCCATATGAGATAGTTGTGTCTTCTGACATTTCCCTAGTCTTTGCTCACTTGCCTATTTAGCGGTTCAGTTCACCATTTTATGAATCATTGCGCTACGTTATAATTTCTCTGTTCCTTATCCTGAATCTGAGATATATTAAATGTTAGTTCATTTACTTATGCGCAACGATTGATAAAACGCTACTCTATGTTATCAGTAATCCCGCCGTAAGCGGACGGGCTATTAAAAAATCTTACTAAAAAGTAGAATCTGAATAAGTGATTTGTTTCATCGGAATTTTTAAAGAGGAGTTTGAATATGGCCAAGTTACCCTTGGAGGGAATAAGAGTAGCTGATCTGACGGAAGTCTGGGCTGGCCCTTTTGCGACACAGATTCTTGCTGACTGGGGTGCCGAGGTGATCTGGGTGGAGTCACGCCAAATGCCGTCGATCTCTCGGGGATACCCAAAGCCGGTAGGAGGAGGCACCAAGGGGAGACTGTTAACGGCGCGACCGAACCGTGAGGATGGTCAAAGGCCATGGAACCGTTTTCCCATGGTCAATTATCACGGTCGAAATAAACTGAGTATGACTGTTAACCTAAGGGATGCTGACGGAATCGAAATCTTTAAAAAACTGGTCAGAGCGAGCGATGCAGTCATTGAAAGCAGAGGCCCGGGTACGATGGAAAAGCTTGGGATCGGGTATGAGGTACTCAAGGAAGTGAAACCAGACATTATCATGGTCAGTATGCCTGCCTTTGGCCTAACAGGCCCATATAAAGGCTTTCGCAGCTACGGGTATCAACTTGATGCCTTTGCTGGGATGCCTTTTCTAATGGGCTATAGGGGTACTGATGCATCTTCTATATCTGGAACCGTATATGCTGATGCTACAGCCGGAGTTACGGCCGCCTTGGCTCTGCTCATGGCATTGCATCACCGCACCCGCACAGGCAAAGGTCTGTTCATCGAGCTGGCTCAAGTTGAGACTCTTATACCCCAATTTGGGGAATCAATCATGGACTGGACCATGAACCATCAGCTTCAGAAGAAATTGGGCAATCGTCATCCCTCAGCGGTGCAGGGGTGTTATCGGTGTAAGGGTGAAGACCGCTGGGTGAATATAACCATCACTTCTGATAAGGAATGGGAGGGGTTCTTACGGGCCCTGGACAATCCGCCTTGGAGTAAGGATAGGAGATTCAGCGATGGGTTAAGCCGTTATAGGAACCACGACGAACTGGATAAGTTCATTGAAGAGTGGACCACCCAGCATGATCACTATGAAGTGATGCTTATTCTGCAGAGGGAAGGTGTTCCTGCTGGTCCGGTGATGAATGAGCGCGATTGCTTTCGCGATCCCCACCTAAGAGAGAGGGAATTCTTTGAGGAGATAAAGCATGTTGATTCCGGGACCCATCTCTATCCAGGGATAGCATGGAGAATGAGCAAGATGCCGAATGAAATCCGAAGGCCAGCATGTTGTTTGGGGGAACATAATGAATATATCTTTAAGAAAATCATCGGTGTATCTGCCGAGGAGTACGCGGACCTGGAGATGACAGAGCATATAGGCATGGATTTTGATATAACTAACTCCAAATAGAAGCGTGTTGTTGGGTTAATGCATTAGCCAGTCCTGGTGCGGTTTAACCAAAAAATTTGGTATGAAAGGGTTCGAGCGGGAAAGGCTATAAATCAGCGCAAGGCGAAGGTATCCAAACGTGCAGTGGTGGAAAGTTCTGGATTCTAACGGGCTACCAAATATCAATATACAGGAGTCATAATGGAGCAGTTGCTGTCTGATATCAAGGTTCTGGATTTGACGCATTATATTACTGGACCCTATTGCACCAAGCTGCTTGCGGACTATGGCGCTGATGTAATCAAGGTCGAGAAGCCAGGCGAGGGTGATCCAGCCAGAAGAATGGGCCCTTTTTTTGGAAGTGTACCTCACCAAGAGAAGAGTGGGCTTTTCCTTCACTTAAACACCAATAAGCGGGGGATCACGCTTAACTTGAAGGTCAGGACAGGGATTAAGATATTCAAGGAGTTAATCAAAAGGGTTGACATATTGGTGGAGAACTTCAGCCCCCAGGTAATGCCCAAGCTGGGCCTGGGGTACGGGACCCTGGAGAAGGTGAATCCCAAGCTGGTAATGACCTCCATCTCTAACTTTGGGCAAGCTGGCCCCTATCGTGACTTCAAGGCATCCGAACTCATCATAAGCGGCATGGGCCATGCGATGAATACCCAGGGGGAGCCCGAGCAGGAACCAGTTAAGATGGCGGGGAACCTGATGCAATATAACTCAGGTGTAATGGCTGCCGTGGCGACAATGGTGGCACTTTTCAGCAGTAGGCTCCATGGGATTGGTCAACAGATTGATGTATCTATTATGGAAACCCAGCTTTGCAGCATCGATAGGAGGGGGTTCAATCTTGTGGGCCATGCGTATAATCCAACGGAGGTGAGTTTAAGGTCACCGCACGGCGCAGGGATGGGCTTCCCTTCCGGAAACTATGTCTGCGAGGACGGCTATTTTTCCATTGTAGGACCAGCACGTCTTGGTTTTTGGCCGAGGGTCGTAGATATGCTTGAGATGCCTGAGCTATTAGAAGATCCCAGATTTTGCACGGCTGAGGCTCAAGGACGCCTAGAGAATGCTGAAGCGTTCACGGAGATTTTCTTGCCCTGGTGTATGGAACGTACCGTGGAAGAAATCCTCGAGTTAGGCCAGGCGAAAAGGGTCCTTGTGGGGCCGGTTAATAACGCCAGGGATGTGGTCAATGACCCCCATATGAAAGCAAGGGATTACTTTATGGTTATTGAGCATCCGACTACGGGTAAGATCAAATACCCCGGCGCACCTTTTAAGGCAGGTAATTCCTTTCAGATAAAGAGACCTGCCCCGCTGCTCGGTCAGCATAACGAAGAGGTCTACAGGCAGCTAGGATACACCCGAAAGGATCTGGTGAAGCTGAGGGAAACGGGCGTCATTTAACCAGGAGGCTGGTAGAAGAAGGCTCTGCGGGTTTTTAAAGAAGTCGAAAAGTAATCTTACGGAAGGAGGAATTCAATATGCAAATCAAGACTTACAAGGACATCATCTATGAGAAGAAGCCACCCATCGCCTATATCACTCTTAACCGACCGGATAAAATGAATGCTCTCTCAGATGCTTTACAGCTGGAAGTTAGAGATGCGCTAGAGGATGCTGGGTGGGAAGACAAGGAGATAAGGGTAATAGTACTAAAAGGGGCAGGCCGTTGCTTCAGTGCAGGCTTTGACATAAGTGGGGCGCCGGAGCGTAACGCGGCTGAATGGCAAGAGCATTTTTTAAGCAAAAAATTTCACACGGCCCATTGGGATCTATTCTGGGGGAATCCAAAACCGTTGATAGCCCAAGTCCATTCATTTTGCTTGGCAGGTGGCCTGGCTACAGCATCATTTTGTGATCTATGTATTTGCTCCGAAGATGCTTTGTTCGGTTACCCCTATATAAGGGTTGGTGCTCCTTACATTGGGGCAATATGGCCGTGGATATTAGGGATAAGGAAAGCCAAGGAGCTTCTATACACAGGCAACCTGATGGACGCACAGGAGGCACTGAAGTTGGGGCTGGTAAACAAGGTAGTTCCCAACGATAGACTGGAGGAAGAGGTAAATAAGCTAGCCCAAACAATATCTAAGGTTCCTATGCTTAATATTAGGTATTGCAAGAAATTGATTAATGAGGCCTATGAGGAAATGGGTATCCGCCAGATAATAGAACATTCAGATGCCATTGAGGCAATCTGCTATGCTAGCCCAGAATCGATTCCCGAGAGGAAGGAATTCCAAAGAATCACAAAAGAGAAAGGGCTAAAAGCTGCTCTTGATTGGAATAGTGCTAGGTTTGCTGAAGAAGATGCATGGTTCAAGAAAACAAAGGCCTGATGAGAAACGTAATTAGCGTGACATTGGGTTCATGCTTTTCTGTGAGCGCAGGGGATGTTCGTTCTTTGACATTAATAGAGCAAAGATAAAGAATTTTCTCCATGGAAAGATAAACGAGGGATATGCTAAAAGCACTGTAAATAATCTCAGGGCAGTTATCTCAGATATCTTAAATGAGGCTGTAGATGCTGGAGTTATCCTTGCGAGCCCTACTCACAGACTTGGCAGGATAGGCAAAAAAGAAAATGATAACGGAAATATAAACCCCTTGACCAAAGATGAAGTCAAAGAATTACTGGATACCGTCCAGACAGATAAGGATCTTTCAGGCCATTATCCCTTATTTCTCTTATTGCCAAGAGCCGGGCTAAGGATAGGTGAAACATTGGCTCTGAAATGGGGCGATATTGATTTAGAAGGCGGATTTATTCATGTAGAAAGAACTTATTCCAAAAGCAGGCTAGGTACTCCCAAGAATGGAAAATCCCGGACTGTAGATATGTCAAATCAACTTAGAGATACCTTGCTTAAGCTGAAAAAAAGCAGGGTGGTTGTCCCGATAGATGAAGATTCTGAATGGATTTTCACAAATAGCAAGGGTGGCCTGATTGATACGGATAACTGGAGGCGCAGGGTATTCAACAAGGCATTCAAAACGGCAGGAGTTAGGAGAATAAGAATCCATGATCTAAGACATACCTATGCCACACTGAGACTTTCAAAAGGTGATAATATAGTTGACGTGGCCAATCAGTTAGGCGATGATGTTATAGTTGTATTAAAGGTGTATGCTCATTGGTTACCAGGTAAGAAAAAGGATGAAGTTGATGCCCTGGATGACCCTGAATACCAACACCCGGATGCACCCTATATGCACCCTACAGAAAAAAAGGACTTAGCTGAAAATGGCTAAATCCTTATCTGTCTTGGTGGAGCTGAGGGGGATCGAACCCCTGACCTCATGACTGCCAGTCATGCGCTCTCCCATCTGAGCTACAGCCCCTTAATAATAGCAGAATATACCAGATAGAAATTCTGGTGTCAATAGTTATCAACATAGTTATCAGCAAATCCATCTAGAATAAAAACCTATCATAACTCTTATTAGCTACCAGTGGTCAGCTCAAAGACGAAGAAAAGGGTTTGTGGTGTTATTGACTAATGTAATATGACTATTATATATAAGATTAATTAACCGGCACGTTTCTAACCGTCACTATAGAAAGGAGATTGAAAATGAATACTGTAAAGAAACAAGGGCCAAAAAACCCCCTTAAGATCCAGGATATGACCTTCAGGGATGGCCACCAGTCCAATCTGGCTACAAGAATGAGGACCGAGGATATGATTCCCGTTGCTGAGCAGATGGATGAGATAGGCTTCTGGGCCATGGAGGTCTGGGGAGGGGCAACATTTGATACAATGCACAGATTTCTGGCAGAAGACCCGTGGGAAAGGCCGAGGACACTTAAGAAATATATAAAGAAGACACCATTTTCTATGTTGCTAAGGGGCCAGAACCTTGTCGGCTACAGAAATTATGCAGACGATGTGGTCAGAGCCTTCGTGGATAAGGCCTGCGAGGTAGGCATTGATATATTCAGGGTCTTTGATGCCCTCAATGATTGGAGGAATTTTCAGACCGCTGTAGAAAGGATAAAGGCCAACGGGAAACACCTTCAGGGCTCCATCTGCTATTCTCTCACCGAACGGCATTTAGGTGGTGATGTGTTCAATTTAGAGTACTTCATATCCAAAAGCAAACAGCTGGAAGAGATGGGGGCTGATACCCTCTGTATCAAGGATATGGCTGGGATCGTTGCCCCTTACGATATCTATGAGCTTATCACTGAACTCAAGAAAGAGATCAAGGTCCCCATTCACCTACATACCCACTATACCAGTGGAATGGCTTCAATGAGCTATTTGAAGGCCATCGAGGCAGGTGTGGATATTGTTGATACATGCCTTGCCCCATTTGCCATGAGAACTGCTATGCCAGCTATAGAGCCGCTGTTAGTTACCCTTCAAGGCACCTCACGGGATATAGGTTTTGATTTAGACAAGCTTCTTGAGTTAGGCGATCACTTTGAAACGATTGCACCAAAATACAGGGATTATCTTGCTGCCAACAAAATGGCAGTTATAGATACGGGGGTTCTGGCCCACCAGGTACCGGGTGGGATGATCTCCAATCTGGTAAGCCAGCTTAAAGAGGCCAATGCCCTCCACAGACTCCCTGAGGTCCATGCCGAGATACCTAATACCAGAAGGGAGTTGGGAACTCCTCCCTTGGTTACCCCTACGTCCCAGATTGTTGGGGTTCAGGCGGTATTAAATGTACTCCTCGGGAAATATAAGATGATCACAAACCAGGTGAAGGACCTGGTATATGGGCTCTATGGTAAGACGCCGACCCCCGTTGACCCGGAGGTTCAGAAAAAGGTACTGAAAGGTTACAAAAGAGGCGAGACACCAATTACAGGGAGGCCTGCAGATTATCTTGAACCGGAGCTTGAGGAGGATCGAAAAAAGATTGGGGATCTGGCCAGAACCGAGGAAGACCTCCTTACCTATGCCCTGTATCCCACTACAGGCGAGCAATTTTTGAAGTGGAAATACGGTATAGAAGAAAAGCCTGATCACGTCAAGCCAAAGACATTGGAGCATGTAAAAAAGGAGGATGAGTTAATTGCCCAGGCAAAGGCTAAGGCCTTGGGTTGACCTTGGAATTTGACGTGGCCTTGGGCATTTCTGGGATCAAGCAAGACAGCATAAGGCAAATCTGCTGATCTTATTTATCTTTTTGTCCCCCTGGTGGGATAGGGGTCTGTTGTGTAGGATCTGGCAATCAACTGGACTTCTCTGCCAGAGACCAGACCATGTGTGACATGCCCACCATCACCTTACCCTCTTCTATGTTCCTGTCTATTTCATCGAACGTCTTTTTGACCTTAAAATTCGCAATTTTACAAATCTCACGAAGTTGTGGACGCTATATGAAAATCTTTTTATCTTTAGCAGAAAGTATATTCTTGAGAGATTTAAAGCTCATTTTCCTAAATGTTTGTTAAAAAGACTGTCAGTCCTAAAAAGAAAAAGGGATTCTTGACTTTATTTTTTCTTTGGATAACAGTAAAATATTATCTAAGAGCTAAATAGTATGGTTGTTAAGAAGACAGAAATAGAGATTTCCACACAGGTAAACCCTGTTAGACTTCAGACAGGAAATTTGGCCGATGGAAAAAGAAGCAGATAATATGTTGAAACCATCTCCGTGCTTCGGCACTGGGCATTCTAACAGGGTAAAGATAGGAAACTTCACGGTAGGTGGTAATGGCCCCCTATTTTTGATCTCCGGTCCATGTGTGATAGAGAATAAAGAGGTAACCCTTAAGGTGGCCAGATTCTTAAAGGAATTGGCCCAAAGTGTTAAGATTCCAATAATTTTCAAGAGTTCTTATGATAAGGCCAATCGAACGTCTGTTGATTCCTTTAGGGGCCCAGGCTTGTATGAAGGGCTGGAGATTCTTAGAGAGGTAAAAGATACAGTAGGTTTACCGGTTTTATCAGATATACATCATGTAAGTGAGATTGAAATGGCAGCAGGGATTTTGGATATTATTCAGATCCCCGCATTTCTATCCCGCCAGACAGATTTGATCGTAGAGGCTGCCAGAACTCATTTACCCATAAATATAAAAAAGGGACAATTCCTCTCTCCATGGGATATGGAACAGGTTGTTCTAAAGGCTATCTCAGGGGGTAATAACAGCATTTTATTGACGGAAAGGGGAACATCTTTTGGCTACAATAACTTGATCGTTGACATGAGATCTATATCTGTTATGAAGAGTTTTGGATATCCGGTTGTATTTGATGCCACTCATGGTGTACAATTGCCTGGAGGCCAGGGTAAAAGCTCTGGCGGGCAGAGGGAATTCGTGGCCCCTCTAGCAAGAGCTGCTATAGCCGCTGGTGCTGACGGAATTTTTCTGGAGATCCATCCAGATCCTGGTTTAGCCCTCTCTGATGGCCCAAATTCTCTTCCACTTGAGCACGTTGAACCCCTTCTTATTGCGCTTAAGGAGATATACCGGGTGGTTAGGGAGAAAGTGATCTAAAGCCCGCCCTCCCCGTCCCGAGACCGGGCCGGGATCGGGAGGCGCGACGTGATTGTAACAAGCTAATGCCGCTTTAATAATTCTAAGCGGGAGCTATTAAACTCAGTTATTGCATGCCAGGTCTGGGCCAGGGTTTAACCCGCCGTAAGTCTGGCGGGTAAAAGTGATCTAAAGTGAGCTAAAGTTATGTAGGTGAAACACAATATGATGGTCTCGTAAAAAGTCTTTTCACCGGTCATTGCGAGGAGCGAAACGACGAAGCAATCTCCTGATTTCAAGCAGTTACAGCCAATGAGATTGCTTCACTGAGTTTATGCTGAGGAACGAAGTGCTCGCAATGACAGCACCGGCGACTTTTTACGAAGCCATCAATATTGGCTTAAAGTAAATAATGATGTTAAACTCGAGCAGTCAAATCATTTTTTCTATTTAAACTTTAGGCACTTATAACTTTAGGCACTTGAATAGGGTTAACTTTTGGTATAATTCATGAGAAAAATTCCTAAAATAACGTGGCCGATAGCCGGGATTTTTTTTCTTTTAATGATAGCTGCTTTTTTTCTCTTTAAGGTGCCGCATTTAGTTATGGTCTCCTCAACAACATCCAATTTGGTACCTGGAGAATCCCTAAAAGTTTCCGATGTCAAATATAGCCAGGATTATAAGAATGGCGAAGGAAAATGGGAGCTTAAGGCCAAAGAGGCCCATATTCTTCACAAAAGTGAAATTGTGGCCTTAAAAGATGTGTTCTTAAAATTAGACTCTGTTGAAAAGAACTCTTTTACCATAAAAGGAAACGAAGGTGATTATTTCAGGGAGAGTGGGAAAATTATCTTAAAAGGGGATGTGGTTGGGAGGTCTGCAAATGGCTACCAGATAGAAACAAGCCTCTTAATCTATAGACAGAAAGATGAATCCGTGGAAACTGATCAGCCTATAAGAGTGGTTGGCCCTTTCTTTAGGGTCGAAGGAGATGGTCTCTATATTGATCTAAGAACGAAGAAATTTATGGTTAAGGAAAATGTTCGTACAACCGTTATGGGTGGGGTTTTTGATAGATGAGGATTTTACCTACCATTTTTTCTTTTGGCGTAATCCTTTCCTTTGTTTTTCTGCTACCTCCTCAAATCAATCCCTTTTCTCAAGTAAACTCTGTCAGATTTGACAGGGGGCATTATGTTCTGTGTGAAAAAAGAGATAATATTGGCATGTCATCACCGTCCTCCAGGAGGGGGTATTCTGATAGGGCAAACAAGCCATCCAAGAAGATGTCCTCAGAAAGCCCAATTATTATCCACTCAAATACCCTTGAGGTTGATCAGAATTTGAGGGTAATTGTATTCAAGGGAAAGGTAAGGGCCAGAACAGAGGATATGGTGGTAGATTGCGACAAGATGATCGTGTACTATCTTGGTAACCCCACTAAAAATGAATCCAATTTAGAATCCAATAGGATAGAAAAGATTGTTGCCTTAGGGGATGTTATTATTAATCGCTCTGATGGTGGTATCGCCCGAGCAGGGAAGGCAGTTTTTTATCAGAATGAGGGGAAGGTTGTGCTTACGGAAAATCCTGTTGTTAAACAAGGTCGAGATTTTGTAGAAGGGCACAGGATAATCATGTTTTTAGATGAAAACAGGAGTATAATTGAGGGAGGTAAAACGAAAAGGGTCAAGGCTACTATATTCCCTAAGGAGGAAAAAGGGAAAAAATGAAGGAAGAGGGCAGCAGAGGTTCTTTAAAGGTAAAGAATCTTGTTAGATTCTATGGGAGAAGGGCGGTTGTAAATAGGGTAAACTTATCGGTTAACAGAGGGCAGATTGTTGGACTCCTCGGACCAAATGGCGCCGGTAAAACCACTACTTTCTATATGATAGTTGGCTTGATTCGGGCTAAGGAAGGTCAGATATTTTTGGAGGGGCGAGATATTACCCATGAACCGATGTATATCAGGGCCCGGCAGGGGATTAATTATCTGTCTCAGGAACCATCGGTGTTCAGAAAACTTACCGTTGAACAAAACCTTTTATCCATTATGGAGATTATAAATGTACCTGTTCAGCAAAGAGGGACATTCCTTCAGTCCCTTTTATCCGAATTAGACATAGGCCATTTGGCCAAACAAAAGGCCTATTCCCTGTCTGGGGGTGAGAGGAGGAGATTGGAAATTACAAGGGCTCTGATTACCAATCCCAAATTTATTTTGCTTGATGAGCCATTTGCAGGTATTGATCCTATGGCTCTTAACGATATTAAGCAAATTGTTAAAGGGCTTAAGGAAAGGGGTTTGGGAGTAGTGATATCAGACCATAACGTCAGGGAAACATTGGATGTCTGCGATCTTGCCTACATCATAAATGAGGGAGAGATCATCGAGTCCGGTACACCTGAAAAGATCACTGCA
>SDBU01010043.1_pt1 | contig 10542 bp, 9 predicted proteins | sample 2277071 | NCBI WGS metagenome assembly SDBU01 (sample SAMN10397929, study PRJNA504765) | marine sediment metagenome | isolation source: marine sediment core GS08_GC12, 126 cmbsf | place: Arctic Ocean: Gakkel Ridge, Loki's castle | collected 2008
GCTCCGAGCGCTTGATGAACAGCTAGGTTCGTCGATGAATTGTCAAGGAATACAGCTAGTTTGTCAAAGAGACCGAAGGCCTTGCCCTGCTTATCGAAAGTCACTTGATCTCCGGCCCATAGCGAGGTGTGAAGAGCACATCCACCGAGGTCTTCTAAGGCTATGATTTGGCTGATATAAGGCTTAAAATCTAGCACCCCAAAGGGTGGCCAAAGCTCAAGGGGAAACTCTGCCGCCGGCTGTAACTTCTTGAAGAATTCTGTAAAAGCTGCCCAGCATGCACGTCCCCATGCATAGTCCGGATTTACACCAACAACCCTCTTTATGTGCGGGTATTTTTTGACCAAAAGCTTAGCCATGGCATAACCATAAGTCCTCGAGCTATGACCTGCATGGAAGCAGTATCGGTTTGTTGTATCCTGCATGGACTCAGCGGCACCAGTACCTGAGATGTAAACTTTTTTCAGTTCCTTCATAATCGAGTACGAAGCAAGAACCACCCCGCTGCTATCCGTTGATATGATAAAGTCTACCTTGTCGTTGTACACGGCTCTTTTCATCATTTCTATAGCAATAGCTGGTCTAACCTTGCTGTCGTAGTAAAGAACCTTAACAGGCCTTCCCAGGATGCCTCCCTTTTTGTTAACTATTTTTTCCCATACCATTACTGCATACTTTCCGCCCACTCCTAAGGAACTAAGAGGGCCGGAAGTAACGGCTACATGAGCGACTTTAATCGGCTTCACTTGTGCCCATGCTTCAACCCAGCCAAGATTACCTACCATAAAGGGTACAACTACCATTAGCATAAAAATTTTAAATATTTTTCTTAGCTTCATTTTAACTCCTCCTTTTCTATTTCTTGATAATGTTGGAATAAGTCAAAATCAAAAAATCAACCTCTCATGACATATGGCTGTAATTTCTTGATCACCTCCGATCCTGCGATATTTTTTTTCATTAATCACCCCATTAATCACCCCCCTTCCCTTTAGGCTATTTCTTTTCCTCATGGAAAGCTCGCAAGGTCTTGCCTACTTCCCCGAACTGAATCACTGAGGTCATGCCGCCATCAACAATTAATTTCTGACCAGTAATAAAATCAGAATCTTTCGAAGACAAAAATAAAGCGCAATTAGCAATGTCTTCAGTCCTGCCTAACCTCCCAAAAGGAATAAGATCAATTGTTTTTTGCCTGATCTGGGGATTGGATAAAGTATCAAGATTGATCGAGGTCTCAATAACCCCTGGGCATATAACATTTATGTTTATACCATATGAAGCTAACTCATATACCAGCGAAAGGGTCAACCCCAGTATCCCTGCCTTAGCGGCCGAATAAGCAGGGTAACCATAAGAAATAATGGCCGCAATAGAACTAATATTAACGATCTTACCTTTTTTTAGTTTCTTCATATAGGGGACTAAATATTTTAGACAACGGAAGGTTCCCTTCAAATCGGTATCGAGCATATCATTCAAATCTCCTTCCGTTGTGCTCTCTAAACTTTTTCGAGTTACTGTTCCTGCATTATTCACAAGAATATCTACTCTTCCAAATTCCTTGACTGTGTCCTCTGCCATCATCTTAACATCAGATTCCAGGCGAATATCCACCTTCAACGGAAGAACCTTAGATCCCATTCCTCTAATCTCTTCAGCCAGGGCATCTAGATTGTCAGTATTCTTGTAATCAATAATACACAAATCTGCCCCTTCTTTTCCAAATAGAAGAGCAGTAGTTCTCCCTATTCCCGAACCTGCCCCTGTAATAATAGCTACTTTGTTCTCTAATCGTTGAGTAGTATTCATTTCTCTTCCACCTCATTTTGATTAAAGTTTCATTTTGGCAAAAAAACGATCATAAAAATCTCTATACATTACTTATATACTCAATAATTTTCTCAAATGTATCTCCAGAGCGAAAAATTTCATTCACACCAATTTCTTTCAATTTTTTCATATCTTCCTTTACAATTAAGCCTCCTAACAAGATTTTTACCTCTTTATCTAAGTCATGTTTTTTTAAAAGTTCTATCAATTGAGGTATAAAAATGTTATATTCTCCCGAAAGACTACTGATTCCAATTATATCTACAGATTCTTGTATCGTTGCATTAAGCACTTTCTCAGGCGTTTGGTAAGGCCCTAAATAGATTACCTCCATCCCAGCTTGCCTAAATGCGTTTGCAATAGTTCTTAATGCAATATCATGGCCATCCAATCCCATTTTAGCTAACAATATTCTAATTTTTCCTTTTACCACTAAATCACCCCGCGTAAATACCCTGCAAAAATTTTTATTTCTAAGTTCTTATTTGGAAAGGAGGCCCAATAAGGTCGTAAGGGTCATATGAGTGTCCATACGCTTCCCTTAAGGTACCGATTATTTCGCCAATTGTGGCATAGCACTTGGTGGCCTCAATAATAGAAGGCATTAAATTTTTTTCCTCATTCAAAGCATCATTATAAAGCTTTCTCAAAGCTGTTTTTGTTTTGACATTATCTCGCTTTGATTTCAGTTCTTTTACTCGTTGAATATGTTCTTTACACGGTTCCATATGGATCTTACCGATTCTTAATAGATTGTCCTGCTCCTCAGGTATTTGGAGGATGTTAAGCCCTACTATCTTCCTTCTACAGCTATCAATATCTTGATAAAGTTCAATGGCCGATTGATCGATCACGTTCTTAAACCAACCCTTTTTCACTGCTGAAATTATACCGCCCATTGCATCAACTTTTTCCAACAATTTCCAAATCTCTTTTTCTATTACATTAGTTAGGTATTCTAAATAATAGGATCCACCTAATGGGTCCGCGACCTGTGCTACCCCCGTCTCATTTGAAATAATTTGTTGGGTCCTTAGAGCCACCATTGCCGACTCCGCGGTAGGGGTACAAAGAGCTTCATCATAACAGGACAAATCAAGTCCTTGGCATCCACTCAAAACGGCAGCTAATGCTTCAAAAGCTCCCCTTATCACATTATTGACAGGCTGCTGAGTGGTTAAAGAGGAACCGGCAGTATGGACCGCGATAGTGAGTCTCATTGAGCGGGGGTCCTTGGCGTGGAATCTTTCTTTCATCAATTTTGCCCAAATCCTTCGGGTTGCTCTAATCTTGGCAATCTGTTCGAAAAAATCAATATGAGAAGAGCAGATTATTAAAACTTGGTGGGCGAAAGAATCTATATCCAGTCCTCTTTTCAAAGCCGATTCTATATATCCGATTGCATTTGCTAATGCAAGCCCCATTTCCTTTATTGTGTCAACCCCAGATTCCCTAATATCATAAGCATTTACAGTAAGAGAATGCCAGCTGGGCATTTCCTCGACAGAATATTCGATTGCATCAACACATAAATGTAAACAGAGATCTAATGGATTATTGATATCGTAACAGCAATGTCGGGCTTGTATAGGATCATTCTGAATTGAACCTCTGACTTTCTTCAGATTTGAATTCCTTTTTTGAGCAAGAGCGCTTACTTGTGCTAATATAATAGGAGCCGCTATACTGCAAACAGAGATCGAAAAAATAATATCCTCCATTGATATTCCACTTAAGAGTTCATCAATATCCTGTAATGAATAAAGCGGGACTCCCTGGGTACCTACTTGCGACTCTGCCATTGGGTGGTCTCCATCTATTCCTAATTGGGTAGGAGTATCTGGAACTATTGCAACACCTGATTGTCCTTCCTCCATCAAATATTTAAGTCTTTCATTTGTTTTGAGAGGCGATTCGAGTCCACATAGATTTCTTGTGTTCCACAAGCGCTGACGATACATATTTTCGTAGATTCCTCTGGTAAATGGGAATTTTCCAGGATCATTTAAATCTTTTTCATAATTGAGTTTCCCCACATCCTCTGGTGAAAATACATTCTTTACTGGAATTTTAGACCATGTATGAAAATTTTCTTCCTTATCTTTAATTTTTCCTTTCCTCATTCTCATTTTCTCCCTACCTCTTTTGAATGGTTAATTTTATTAAATCGGTTTATCTTTCTTCTTTCAAATTGAATTCCGTCATTGCCGTTGCACGCAGTTCAAACTTTTGAACCTTGCCGCTTGGCGTTAGAGGCCATTCATCTTCCTTCATAAACTTTACGTATCTTGGAACTTTATAATTCGCTATTTTACCCCTACAGAATGCAATAATTTCCTCCTCAGTAGATTGTTCTCTTTCTTTGAGCTCAATAAAAGCTGCCCCAACTTCACCCAATCTATGATCTGGAACACCGACTACCTCGACCATTTTAACCTTCGGATTTCCTGAAATAAATGCTTCAATTTCTGCGGGATATGTATTGGTACCTCCAACAATAAACATATCTTTAACTCGCCCTGTTATTCTGAGATAACCATTCTCAAACATAATGGCTAAATCACCTGTATGAAACCAACCTTCCTTATCGATCGACTTTGCTGTTTCTTCAGGATTTTTATAATACTCCTTCATCACAATATCCCCTCGAACACAAACCTCACCTTCTTTTCCAAGAGGTAGTCTCTCACCAGTAACTGGATCGGCTATTTTCACTTCAAATCCAGGAGTTTCATCCAAAGTTGAAATTGGAAGACCGTCTGTGGATGTAATTAATTCTACTGGATCGCGAATTTTTGTAAACGTGGTAACAGAGGTCGTTTCAGTCATTCCATAAACAACCACCATCTCCCTCATCCCAAGTTTATTTATCATACCTAATGCAACTTCCTTGGTAACTGGAGCTCCTCCTGCCCAACCGCCTTTAAGTGAATTACAATCGTATTTTCCAAATTCTGGATGTTCCATAATCATGATGAAATGAGTAGGGATACCATCCAATTGGGTAATTCTCTCTTTTTCGATTAGTTTCATAGCATCCAACGGGTCAAAAAAAGGCATAAGAACCAAACATGCCCCTGTAATTAAGCAAGGGCAAACTTGTGAAAATCCACCTCCGACATGGAACCATGGCAGGAATGCTAAAAATCTATCTTTCTCATTGATGTTTCTCCAATTGCATATGCGATACTCGTTTTTCAAAATATAATGGTTGTGAACAGCACCTTTTGGCTTTCCGGTAGTCCCAGACGTATACACTATGATTAAATTGTCCTTAGGACTAATTGACTTTTCCCTTTCGAGTAAATCTTTATCTTCCATGGGCTTCCCCAATTCAAGGATTTCTTTATAAGAAAAGGTACCGCTGTGCTTATTCTCATCTAAGCAAATGACATTTCTCAGTATTGGAAATTTTTTTGAATTCAGCTTCCCTGGCTCACATCTCTTAAGCTCAGGACAAATCTCATAAACCATTTCTAAAAAATTTATTTCTAAAAATTCAGGAACCATAAAGAAAGTTGTCGCATCACAGTTCTTAATGATGTATTCAAGTTCTCCGGATTTGTAACGTGTATTTATTGGAATTAAAGGAGCGCCAATTTTACTTAGTGCAAGCCACATAATCAAAAATTCAGGATAATTTGGAAGCCACATGGCTACATTATCACCTCTCTGTATTCCCAATTTAATCAACCCTTTGGCAAGTGTATTCACTTCATCTTGGGCAGTACGAAAAGATATCCTCTTATCTCCGTAGACTATAAATTCATTCTCAGGGAACCGAGAAACTGTCTCATTAAACTGTTGCCCAAATGTTTGTTTCTTCCAAATTCTCATAAATCTAAACCCCTAAAAGTTTTTTTGTTTGTATCAAGACTTATGCTATTTCGTAAGACCTAATCTCCCTGCAATTATAGTCTTCATGATCTGAGTCGTCCCTCCTCCTATGGGAAGGGCAAGGACATCTCGGATATATCTTTGAATATCATATTCCATCATATAGCCATATCCACCAAAAATTTGCATAGCCTGTAAAGATACGTGTTTTGCTACCTCCGAGGCGTAGTACTTAGCCATGGCAGATTCCAATGAGCAGGGCTTATTTTTTTCAACTAACCAAGTTGTATAATAAAGGAGGAGTCGGGCCGCTTGTATTTCAGTTGCCATTTCAGAAATCATGTGCTGAATACTCTGGAAACGAGCAATTGGCTGACCAAATTGCTCTCTCTTCTTGGCATATCCAATCGCTTCGTCAAATGCCCCCTGAGCAAGGCCAACACTGCAGGCAGCGATTTCAAGATGTTCTACATCTAATGTTGCTAATACCTGAGACCATCCATTATTGATACAACTTGGTCCTCCCAATATATCCTCAGCATTTAATTCAACATCATTGAAAACTACTTCACACCATGATGATCCTTTATATCCTAATTTTGTCAATGGTGTTACTTCGATCCCTTCTTTCTTTCTGTCTATAATAAACATTGTAAGGCCTTTATGCTTTGGTATATTCTGATCAGTCCTCGTAAGAGTCAATATGTAGTCCGCTTGATCAGCTCCCGTGATCAAGGTCTTTGTTCCATTTAATTTGAAACCAGCATTATGCTTGACTGCGGTTGTTTGAGCGGAAGCAGCATCCGATCCTGCATTTGGTTCGGTTATTGCATAAGAGAATAAGATATCACCCTTGGCTATCTTGGGTAAGAAAAATTGTTTTTGTTTTTCATTACCATTGCGGCCAATGTTTACTCCACCATAAAAAGCGCTCATCACATATACCCATCCCAGAGCTGGATACCTTTTTGATAATTCTTCAACTACAATGATACCTCCAAAAATATCTCTCCCTGTACCTCCATATTCTTCAGCAATAGTTAAACTAGAAAAACCAAGAGGCTTCATCTTACTAATGATTTCCATTGGGAATTCATCTTTTTCATCGAGTTCCCTTACTCTCTCCACCGGACACTCTTTTTTTAAGAATTCTCGAACAGACTCTTGAATCATTTTATGTTCAACATTTAATGAAAAATCCATCCCCCCCCCTCTTTAGTTGTAGAATTCAAACCATTCTGAATAGCTTTGAAGCTCAAGATTTCCGATGTAACATTAGAATATAGTCAAGCGACATAACAGTTTCATCCCTCTGATTTTTGATTTCCCAGTAAAACCTAATAATGCCTCTTAAAGGGTTTTTTGTTTCGTGCTTTTCTGTCACTTTTGCATGTACCCTAATCGTATCACCGATTCTCACAGGCGCGGGTATCTTCATGTTTTCAACTCCGAGCCAAGCTAAGATCGAATCACCATAAATTCCTGTCATACCCATCAATCCAATCGCCATTGCAAAGGTTAATGGCCCATGAGCTATCCTCCCCTTAAAAATAGTTTTTTTTGCATACTCTTCATCCATATGAAGAGGATAAAAATCCATGGTCAGACCTGCCCAGTTGACAAGATGAGCATCCGTTATGGTAATTGATTGGGTAGTTACCTCTTCCCCCGCTGTAAAGTCCTCCCAATATTTTTTCTCCATTTTTATTCCTCCCTCATCCTCCCTCCATTTAAAAGGTGGGCTTGAATTTCGGCAGAGTGATTTCTTCGGTGACATCATCGAAGACCACCTCCACCTCCATATCGCATTTGACCATCTCTGGGGAGCACTCTATTATATTGCTCATCATTCTAACACCTTCTTCGAGGTCGATCACAGCCACCACGTAAGGGACATCTTCTTCAAATTCCGTTGGCTGATAAGAGTGGATAACCGTATAGCTATACACCTTTCCTCGACCAGTTGCCCTAACCCACTCTAAATTGTCTGAGAGACAATTAGGGCAAAAGAGTTTGGGGTAAAAGATAGACCTCTCACAATCCTTGCATTTTTGAATTAAAAACTCACGTCTTTTACAACCGTCCCAAAAAGGCTTGCTCCAAGGACTTGGTTGTGGTAGTGGTTTTTTATATTCCTTCATGGCACCTCCCTCCCTAGAATAACTATATGTGAATCCATAAAAGTTCCTCCCATAGAAGATTCCACTGCAATTTTCGCATCTCTCACCTGGCGTGCACCAGCCTTCCCCATTAGCTGTCTTATTGCTTCAACTAGCACTGCAACTCCGCCTCCTGCAGCGGTATGTCCCTGGCCCAACATCCCTCCATTTGTTGTCATCGGCAATTTCCCTCCGGGCCATGTATTTCCTTCATAAACAAAAGCGCCTGCTTCTCCACGTTTGCAGATCCCTAATCCTTCCAAGGTAATTAATGGATAAATCGGATATCCATCGTAAAGCTCTACAATATCAATATCCTGGGGCCCGACACCGGCCATCTCATAAGCCTCTTGAGATGCCTCGTAAAAGCCTAACCTTGTCAAGTCCATATCTTGAGAAATGGAGTAATGACAAACTCTCGATCCAAAGCCTAAAGGATAAATTGAAGGATTTGGGAGATCTTTGGCTCTCTCCGCAGAAGTGACAATGAAAGCGGCTCCGCCATCTGCAAGAACATTAGATTCCCGTTTAGTTAAAGGAGTTGCTACCATTTTGGCATTTAAAACCTCTTCTACCGAAAGTTCTCTTCGAAGCATTGCGTTCGGATTTAAAGCCGCCCATTTCCTCATAGACACCACAACAGAGGCAAGTTGCTCTGGGGTTGTGCCTGTCTCGTACATAAATCTTGTTGCATTGAGGCTCCCAGTCGCTCCCATAAAGAATCCGTAAGGGGTTTCCCATTCCTCTGGGATCCCGAAGGTGGCGAATAAATCGATCATCTCTTGTACGGGAGCAGATCCTGTTTTGTCAGACTGAACGCAAAGCACCGTTTTCGCAAGACCTGCAGTAATCCACCCACAGGCAGCTCTTAACATAGATGAGCTGCTTGATCCTCCAGAAAATACTTGAACATTCTCTTTGGCTTTTCCTAAAAGGCCCAACTCCTCAACAAGTTGTGAGAAAATCATATCTGTGTTATAGCGCCTGTTGAAAAACGTCCCTGTTGGCACGACTACATCAATTTCGTCTTTTTCTATTCCAGAATCTAAAATTGCCCCCCTACATGCCTCAAGTGCATTTTGTAAACACGGCCTATCTGGAAATTTTCCGGTGGGAACTTCACCGATTGCCACAATAGCAACTTTTCCTTTAAACTCAGACATATCATTTCCCTCCTTTAATTCTAAAATATTTTATTAGAATATTGATATCTCATATCTTCTTCTATCCCAAGCCCCTTTGTTTTTATGGCATTTAAGAAAAGATCACAAAGGTCGTCGGTTTTTTCTACAAGATTTGATTGTCGTTTAAAGATAATCCATGGCAGCGTCACATGGTCGAGGGTTCCGAAAACCATATCTCGGACCAATCGTCCATTGACCTCCGCCCTAAAAATACCTTCTCGCTTTCCTTCCTCAATGATATGAAGGAGAACGGAGCTGTATTCCTTAATCAACTCATAGGCTGGAGATTGGGAGAACTTTGGATTATTGCGTAGTTCGAGCAGAAGGATAGTTGTATAGTCTCTGTTAGTTTGAAAAAAATTGAGCTGATGCCAAACTAACTTCTTTAATTTATTATGTGACCTTTTTGGACTAATTAGTTCCTCCAGATTTGCCAGAAAGAGCGCTAACTCTGCCTTTGGGATAGTAAAGAGTATTTCTTCTTTATTTTTAAAATATTCATATATCGTGGATTCCGCTATGCCGACCGCATTAGAAATTTCAGATATCGTCGATTGATTAAACCCTTTCTCTGAAAATATCTTTGTAGATACCGAAAGGATTGATTCCTTCCTATTCTTATTTTTCCACGTATTCAGATCATATTTTTGCGCCTTTGTTTTTATTGCACTTAAGAACAGATCACAAAGCGCATCGTTTTCTCCCACAAGATCTGTTTCTCGTTTAAAGATGATCCATGGCAGAGTCAGGTGGTCGAGGGTTCCGAAAACCATATCTCGGACCAATCGTCCATTGACCTCTGCCCTAAAAATACCTTCTCGCTTTCCTTCCTCAATCATATCGAGTAGGACATTGCTATATTCTTTGATCAACTCATAAGCTGGAGATTGGTAAAATTTAGGATTACCACGGAGTTCCAGCAGAAGGAGAGTTGTGTATTCGCGGTTATTTTGAAAAAAATAAAGCTGATGCCAAACTAACTTCCTTAATTTATTGTCTGCCCCTTTTATTCCCTGAAGATGCTCAGAGAGGCTTTTCGAAAATAGTTTTAGTTTTTCAAGTGGGATGGCTAGTAGAATTTCCTCCTTGTTTTTGAAATATTTATAAACGGTAGATTCATTGATATTCGCTCGAGAAGCAAGATCCCTTAGGGTTGTTTGAAAGTAACTTTTTTGGGAAAAATATTCAGTAGCAATCTTTAAAATGTTATTTTTGTAGCTAAGTACCATAAATAAATTGTTATTTTATATTTTACAAAAATTTTTTTGATTTATAGGACCTTGAATACCATATTTTGATAACTAAATCATCATTTTTCAATTAATATTCGAGTTTTAATTTTTTCCGAATGACATTCACATTTTATAAAGATTTTTGAGAATGTCAAGATAAAAATGGGTCTTCTGGAGAATCTGTGGGTAAAAATTCTCATATTTCATTTAACTAGTTAATATTGCACAATAAAACATCAAAATATCGTTGCTTTTTTTAACAACAAGATTTGTTGTTTTTGGAAAAGTTAAAGTCCT
>SDBU01010044.1_pt1 | contig 10540 bp, 25 predicted proteins | sample 2277071 | NCBI WGS metagenome assembly SDBU01 (sample SAMN10397929, study PRJNA504765) | marine sediment metagenome | isolation source: marine sediment core GS08_GC12, 126 cmbsf | place: Arctic Ocean: Gakkel Ridge, Loki's castle | collected 2008
CCAGGTGGACACGCGGACCATGTAGGTCGCACCTCCCTCTTTGGGGCGCCATAATCGCAGCGCCTCGGTCGCTTCTTCGTCCCCGAAGCAGGTGGGGGGGACGGGTAGCTCCTGAGATTTTGTGGAGATCAGGGCCTTGAGTTGCTTAGCGAACTCGTCTCGATTGCGCTGAGCGCTGAGGGTCACTCTCAGGCACGCCTCCCGGCTCACTGCGGCTTCGGATCCATCTCGGCCACACGTCTTACACTTCGGGCAACCGAGACGCGCGGGACTCGTGGGGTCACGCCCGTCGGCGATGGCTTTTGTGATCTCCAGCTCCTTTTCGAGCTGTTCGATTTTCTTTTTCAAGTCGGCTTCAGTCACGGGAGTTCTCGACTTCCCGACGCGCAAGCTTCAACAGGGCGCTCATCTTCACGACTGAACCCGGAAGGATTGTGATGCTGTGAAGCGGAATATTGTGCTGGTTGATTTGCCGCAACCAATCGCGCAACGCGATTAGTTCATCTTTTGTGAGTGGAGAATCCACGCCAGGTCACCTCTCTCCACGAGCGTGGGCATCACGCTCGATTTTTTGATTGAGGCGCCTATTGCACAGGTACACGTTTTGGCACGTGCCACTTCTCGAGGGATCATCGCATCTGGAACAGACCTTGGCGTGGTCGTAACAAACTCCCTCAGCCAATACTGGCTCGTCGCAGTCGCGAACAATGCATCCTTCCATCCGTGCCATCAGCTCACATCCTCCGCGTAATTGGATGCGGACCTGCGAGCATCCTCTTTGCTTTGTATAGTCTCGGCGCCGCGTTCATTTGCAGGGATCATTGCGTGGGGGGAACTAAAACCTGGATCGTAGATCTTGTCACCGATCGCAAATCCAAACGCCGCGCGATGCGACCAACCGTAGTATTTCCTTTCCTTCTCGCTCCAGCCAACCGTGCACACGTTCGCGTCCTCGGTTCTCATCTCCGGAGCGATGGCATACTTGTCGAAAAACTTCTTCACGTCATCGGCGGGACCGGCATACTCGCCGGCCTTGTTCATGATGGACGTCGTCTTCATCGTGTCGCCAGACTCACTTCCGATCTGGACGATATCCTCGACCACGTTGTACAACTCGCACTCCTCGAGTGTTTTTGAGGATACGGTGTCACCAACTTCGATTTTTGCGTTGTTCATACGATTCCTTTGGGTCCTGGCTCTTCCAGTGGTTCTAATGCTATGTCTGTTACTATTCTATGCTGAAATATGACCATGGTTCCGGAGAGTCTCACGGCGTCTCCGGGCCTTTCTATGTCCGATCCTGAAAATAGCAGGTTCTGATCTGGATCCTTTCCAAGTGCTACAACAGCAATCACATCAATCTCCCCAGTCGCATTGAGCCGCCGAAGATGTTCCAATACCTCTTCTACACTTTTTTGCTCGATCACAGGTCTCTCCCGCTTCCGTTCGTTTCAAAGTGACTGAAGAGTAGATTGTCGACCTCGTCGATATACGAGTCCGAAATCCACCACTGCTTCCTCCCTGGCTCCCACTTTCTTTCCTCGAGCGGTACAAGCTCCTTCATCTCTTCGATGAATTCCTTGTTGTACGGGCAGTCGAGGTACATGCCATTTTTGGCCATCTGCCATTCAACGCGTTCGTCTCTTTGATATCCCATTTGATTTCGACTCTCTGTGATTACTGCGTCAGCGCGTCGTCCACGGAAAAGGCCACCCGCAGCGCGTCAGCCTCGGACGAGGCGTATCCGTCCCAGTGCCCGCCGTGTGCCTTGCCCAGACTCCACCACCACAGGCCCCAGTCGTGGACGTTCTGGGTATTCTCGCGAGTGCACAGCCGCACCACGGCGCCCTCCGGCAGATCGTCCCGGTCGACGTCGGCCAGGAACTGGCGGCGACGGGTCACTGCCAGTTCCTCGTCCTCCGGGGGCTCGGTCCTCTCTTGGGCGGCCGCGCGAAGGTCGATGGGGTCCCGGTAGCTTTCCCGATCGCCACTCAGCACCTGGTCGATTATCTCCGCCATCAGTTCGCGGTCCTGCTCGCCGCCATGCGCCAGGATGGACGCCGAGCCCTCGGCCATGGCCCGAAGGTCGTCGCGCTCCGTCTCTAGGGTGGCCAGCCGGGCCTTGCCGTACGCGACTCCGGCCGACCATCCCGACCTGAAATCGTCCGCGTTCGTGACGCGCCACGCGCTGCTGCGTGCCTTCAGTTCTTTTTCTCGGTCATTCTCCATCGGTGCCGCTCCCCTCTTGGGTGGCCTGGATGGCTTCGAGGTCCCGCATCAACGCCTTTTTCCCGGGGTATTCCGTACACCCGGGGCACACCGGGGAGGCCGGCCATACCGCGAAGCGAATCCCCCGCGTCGCGCACCACCAGTCGTTATCGCCGCCTGGCACCTGGTGACATCCCTGGTGACATCCCTCACCCGCCATCGGTGCCGCTCCCCTCTTGGGTGGCCGCGAGCAGTCGCTTGGCCTCACATGCCATGCAGCCCACCTTTGGTTCGTGCATCACAAAGGGGCACCCGCCAGCGCGGCGTTGTACGAACGCGCGAAGGTCGTCGCGCTCCGCCTCTAGGGTGGCCAGGCGTTCGATGAGTGACATGCAGCGACCGTCCAACTTCAACAGCTCCGCTGCCATGATCCGAGCTTCAATGAACGGTAGGGGTTGAATCCTATTGCTGGCCTGAGCTTGTACGAATTCGGCGATGCACCCACCGGCTGTTTCATTTGCCATCGGCGTCGGTCCTCCCTTGGGTGGCCGCGAGCACTCGTCGCTGCCTGGCCCTGCGGCGATCTTGTTTTTGGATTACTCGCTGCTGTGCCTGGTAGTCCGCCATGAGAACCTCCGTCACCACGGCGCCGGCAGGCAGGCGCCGTGGTGGTCCGAACCCATACGCACTGGTCTTCTCGAATGCGCTGGCGCCGTTCTCCGCCTCCACCGCGATCTCCGTGGAGAGGACAGTTGCGCCATCGTCGCTGGCGGCCGTGATCCTGATCGTGAACCTTGGCATCACGGAATCTCGTCGCCCTCACGGGTGGCCTCGCAAAGGCACCCGTCGCAGCCCTTGCACGGTTCTCGGCGAAGTATTTTATGGGGGTCATCGTCGTGGCAATACCATGCATGCCTTGCTCGCCAACCCTTCCACGGTTCCCAGAATGTCCTGCGGGCGCCTTCGCACATCGGGCACGGGTCTGGGTGCACTGTGCTCGGGTCCATCCCATTGCCGTGGCACCACGGACAGATGTGCGGCTTTCCCTGTCGCTCGGCATCGTACCGCTTCACTTCAGTCGTCATCGGTGTCGGTCCTCCCTTGGTCGCGCTTCGTCGCGCTCAGCCTCTAGGGTGGCGATGCGTGCCTCGGCCCTCTTCGCGCGTCCGAGCCAATGCCCGCAGTCAGCCTCCAGGTTGCCGTAGTCCTCAGCGAGAACAAACTCGCCGTCGTCGCCGGTTTGTTCGGCGTCGTGGGCATTCCAGTATCTAACGACTCTGGATTCTCGATTGGTTATTTTATCCATCAGCTATTCTCCCCTTGGGTGGCCGCGTCGATACCCGGTCTCATCTGCGTTGCGTTTCCACCAAGCTGGGAGTGCCAGTTGAGCAGGGCAGCCGCGGTGCTGATGGTGTGGTGCTTCGCCTTTTCGGTATCGCCTTCGACCGCGGCGGCAGCGGCCTTTTGAACGAGGTATCCCACAAGCCAAAACCATTCCCACGCTGTTTTTCCAGCGTCATGGGACACGCCCCAGCGAGAAATCTGGTGAGCTGCCTCCAGGCGCGCGCCTTCCAGGAAGTCGGAGGTGTCTGGTCCGTCCCACGCCTTCGATGCCTCGGCAAGATTGGCACGGGCCTCGTCGCGCTCGTGCTCTGTCTTCCGAAGCTCGTCCAAGAGTCGCTGTCGCTCTTGGAGTCGTATGTGTTCGATCCTGAATACCCCTTCGATGTGGTCTTCGGTCGGGCTGAATAGCTCGATGATGTACTCCTCCACGATCGCCAGGTACCGGGACGGCACAGCGTTCGTGATGCGGGACACCGGCATCAATGACTCGAGCACCTCCGCGGCCGCGAGCTGACGCGCCTCGTCACGCTCTGCCTCTAGAGTGGCCAGACGGGTGCGTAGGGTTTTCACGCAGTCGTCCGATGAGTGGCCAGGGTACTCGCTGTCCGACAGGGGGCCGCATACGGGGCAGGCATAATCACTCGCCATTGGTCATCTCCTTCTGGCCGGCCGGCTCGGGCTCGGTCCTCTCTTGGGTGGCCGTGTGGATTAGAGCACGAAGGGCCACTAACGCGCAGTGTTCCTCGTGCGGTACGCCGTTCTCGTCCCTTGGAGTTTCGGGATATCCGATCGCGCTGCAGACCTCGCACTCATCGCCGTAAAAGCCCTTGCCTGTCAACTCGTCGATCACGCTCTCCGCTGCCTCACGTAGGGTGGCTAAGCGGGTGCAGAGTGCGTTGTAGTCCTCGACTCGGACGTAGCGTTGCTGTGGAACGAATCCTCGCGTGCGACGGCATTCCGACACTGTCTCCACCGGCCCGACATATTACGTTGGGTCGCGTAGGGGTCCTGGCCACGGGCCCGCAAAGCCTCTATCCGTTTTTTCATCCATCGGTTCTCCCTTGGCTGGCCTCGAGGAGGTCTTCCCAGAGTGGCTCGTCCTCGATATAGCGAAACCCATCTCGATCATCGAAGCGCCATCCACGCGAAGCGGCTCGGTCGAGGTGATAGAGAAGCTGTCTCCTCATCAGGCCATCAAAGGCAACGGCCCATTTTGAATCAGACTGGCGACGCATCTCGACGGCCTGCACATAGGCCACAGATTCTGCCGCCGTAGCCTCCCTGGCTCGGGTTGCAGAATGACGAGCACTAGAAGCTAAGAATGAGGGCTCGTAATATCCACCTTTGGATTTTTCTCGACAAGCTGGGTGCGCTGGAAGGCCGCACTCCGGACCCATTGTGTAATCGGTCATTTCCCTGCAAACGCAGCATTGCACCTGGATCTTATTCGCCATCGGATTTGCCCCTCCCCGCATCCCCCTTCTCTGGTTCGGCCGGCCTGATGCAAGCTGGCTCCTCAATCCGAGGCCCCCATTCCCAAGAGTCCATCCGCTCAGGCCTGGTAAGCCGCTCGCAGTCACCGTAGTCGCTGACCGTCATCGGATTAGGAGTGGAACGGAGGGGAGACCCTCACGGGCCGCCAGCCTCCGCTCGCGTTGTTGGCACGCTGACGCGCCCACCACCAGCCAGGCTGGTCAGGTTTCATCGGAGTTACCCCTCTCTTGCCTGACCGCGAATACGGTCGCTGCGGTAATTTTGAGCAAGCCCGCGCGTCCCCTTATGCTCGTGCGTCGGGCGATCATCAGTCTTGCTCCGTTTCTTCTTCGTTTTCGGGGAGCAGATCGAGTTCGCGGTTGAGTGGCCAGGGGGCCGTCTTGTCTTTTATGAGGACCTGCTGGATGAGATGCAGGTTCCCGCAGGAGAAGCCCGATTCGGTCGACAATAGATAGTACTCCCACATGCGTGCAAAGCGTTCGTCGTACATCGAGACAACGCTGTCCCTGTGAGCCTGAAAGTTTCGGTACCAGCAGGCGAGCGTCTTTGCGTAGTGCTGCCAAAGATTCTCCACGTCGACGGTGACGAAATCGGCGCCCGTAGCGTGCTTGGCCAGCTCGTCGAGGGTGGGGAGCCACATGCCAGGAAAAATGTACTTCTCGAACCACGGCTCCGAGCCGCCGAGACTAGAGGCGATCGTGTGCACGACCGAGACGCCGTCGGGGGCCAGCAGCTTTGCACACAACCGGTAGAACTCCGCGTACTGGGCCTGACCTACCTGCTCAAGCAGTCCTACGCTCACGACCCGGTCGTACTTCTCATTTCGGGCGCCGAGTTCGCGCCAGTCGCCGCGGATTACCTTGACCTTGTGGGCCAGTCCGCGCCGTTGCGCCTCGGCCTCAGCGTAGTCGGCCTGCTCGTTGGCAGCCGTGAGACCGGTAGCCTTCTCGGCGCCATGCTTTTCCACAGCATGGAAAAGCAACGCGCCCCAGCCGCAGCCGATATCCAGCAACGAGTCTCCGGGTCGTAGGCGCGCTTTGCGACATACGAGTTCAAGCTTCTGTCGCTGCGCCCGCTCAAGCGTATCGTCGTCACTCAGGAAGTAGGCGCAGGTGTAGACCAGGCTCGGGTCGAGCCACAATCGGTAGAAGTCGTTGCCGATGTCATAATGGTGCCTGGCCTGTTGCACACCCTTGGAGACCGAGGTCGGGGACTGAGGGCGCTCCAGCATAGCCAGGATCCGGCCCAGCCGAGTCGCCATGAAGGCCCGCTGCGTCTGGAAGAACCCGGCGAAGACGTCCCGGAAATCGCCGTCGATGCGCACGTCTCCGCTTACGAAGGCTTCGCCGAAGACGAGGGATGACCGGCCAAACATACGGCGCAGTGTCGCTTTTTGGAAGGTGATCGTCGTCCGCGACACGCCCTGGCCGATGAGCTGACGTCGGTCCCCGACGACGATGTCGATGGCGGGACCGATCCAGTTCCGCTGCATCCAGCCGAGAACAAGATTCGTTATGGGGTCGGAGGTTTTATTCATCAGTCAGTCCTTTCGTCTCTTGAGAGTTTCACGTTCTACCCTTCCTAGTCTGCGTCCGTGCGCATGTCAATCGACATTCTTCGTGCTCGATTTCTTGTTGTCTGGCTCGATATTTTTGAATCCTGGCAAAAATTGCACTCCGATTGTATATGCAAGAGCTGGCCGCCAGACCAGACCGCATTCTTGGCACGCATGTGTGTGATGAGGTTTCGTTGCGAATTCACCTTCGTCGATATGGCGGGCGCCGCATTTTGGGCACCACAGCAGCATTGGGATTGGCTTGTTATCCATCATTCTTTCGATCTCGCGCCCACCGTGCGGATGAACTCACTCATGCGGTCACTCGCCAGGTCCCCATCGAGCGTGGTTCTTTGGCGCCCAGTCTGCCACAGCTCGGCTGATGATGTGGTCGTCGTCGATGAGAATCAGGAGGGGGTCGCTGGGCGCGCCATTGTAATCGGCCCATTCCCACGACTGACCCGAAGGGTCGGTTACGGTGTCGATGTAATCCCAGGAGTTGCAGTCGTTGAACACCACCACCACCCATACGCCTTCGTCGGTGTGCACCTTGAAGACGTAGTTCCCCCAGCGTAGGCGGAAATCCCCCGACACCGCCTCGATCCGGTGCTCGCCGGCGTCGGCCTTGGCCAGCATGTCGAGCACTCGCAGCTCTTCGTTCTCGGTCACTGGTCTTGTGCGCTCCTGGATTTCGCTCTCATTTCGATTAGGCTATCTCGCTGCTGGGTGAGTCTCTTCACGTCTCGTTCTAAATTGATGATGCGGGCACGGAGTTTGGCTATCTCGCTGACCGCTTGCTCATCGAGCGGGTCGTAATTCTTCTTCATCCTGCCCAACAGGGCACTGAGGATTTCGTGAACCTCACTCATGGCTATTGAGTTCCCACTGAAGCGGCATTCCCTCCTTGGCCGATCCATGCAATTCACCACCCTGATCTTTCGCTAATTCGTAGAATTCGTTTCGAATGGCGGTGGCTGTCTTTCGAGCCTCGTCTAAATCGCGCTCGAGTTGAGCAATGCGCTTGCAGTAGTCGCCCTCGCGTAGGAGAACTTTGTCGCGATCACGGTTAGCCCTGTACACGTTGACCGCATTCTCGTTTAGATCACTCGCCAAACTGAGGGCGACTAATCCGCCTGCAAAAAGAATCAGAGAATAACCTGACGGAAACAGTAATCCAGCGGTGCCGATGGCTGTGATTCCACCGGCAAATAAAAACGCTCGATATACAGCGATCCTGTTGTTCATCCTGAATTGATCATCAGTCAAGTTTTCCGGAATGCCTGTGAGTGAATTCTTCACTGGTTGCCTTCCTCGTCTTCGGTAAGCCACATCTTCCAATGTTTTTCGTTCTCGTGGAGCTGATCAAAAAACACTTTGGCAATTTCCCTGATTGTCGCTCGGCCACATCCCTGGATGAGCAGAAAACTCGACGGATGAAATGAAAGCAAATCGCGTGGAGCCTCTACACCCCTCGTCCGAGGCGAGCACTCTCTGCGGCTGAGCGCCGCACACTGGCGGGCGTTCATGGCGACCGGCGCCTCGCCGGCGTCGCGTGGGCTCCAGCCGGTCATGAGCGCATCGCCGTCAGCATGACCCAGCCCACGCCATCACCCACGTAGACCATCGCTGCGTCTGAAGACTCCACATAGACGGCGTCTCCCCACTCGCAGTCGCTCGGGAGAATGTGGCCACCGGGCTCGATGTGCGAGCGCCAGTTGAGGACCGTCCAGTCTGGAGTCAGGCCATCCCCGGGGAGGGCGCCGAGTTGCTTCTCGATGAGCCTGACCTGGGTCGTGGTGAGAATGGCCGCACCACCGGCAAGCCACTGCAAGAATCCTCTGCGTTTCATGTTCTTGGGCTCACTGCTCAATTCTGTGGATGAGATTTTATCAAGAGCCTCATCGGTCCGACGAATAACGAAAGTGGGAGAGTGGGCGTTCGAGTTCAAATCGAGGAGCGCGGACTTGAGTGCTTGACAGTTGATGATCTGACGTTTCCATTCGTCTTCGGCTATTTTTAGATCGCGCTCCAATGTCGCAACGTAATCATTGGTCGACGACGAGAGGCGATCCAGCTCGCGTGCGATTTGATGATGCTCGGTGCGGCCATTCAGTTTGTCGCCTTCCGCGAGCTTTCGTACGCGGGCGGCCAGATAGGACAGTGCATCAGCCCTTGCCATTGCCATCACCTTTCACTCGTTCAAGCTTTTCTCGCAGAGTATTCCGCTCTCGTTCCAGCTTCTTGATCTTTGCCGACATGTCCTGATAATCCTTCTTCGCCGTCTTCGTTACGAATGAAAGGCTTTTTTCCAATCCCTGAATCCTATCGGCTTGGACCTTGATTTGGTCCTCCCTATCATTGCCCATTCTCGCCATCGCCATCTTCAGTTCGTTTCGAATACATCGGTCCGTCAGGTCCTGTGTGCTCGGGAAACCGGCCCTCCGCAATCGCTTCTTTTGTGAAGTGCCGAGACCCGTTTTTCTCTTCGGTAGTTTTCTCTTGGGTGGCCGCGCGGTGTTCGGCGTCTATGAGTTCGCGTATTTTTCGGGCGGTGCGCGCGTTGACGTTGTAGATGTTCGCACCGTCCAGAGGTCCACCCTGAAACACCGCCCCCTCCTCCGCCATCTTGGCGTCGCTCTGAAAGGCGGCGGCCAGCTCCTCCATGACGAGCCACCGCGACGCGTCGCGCTCCGCCTCTAGGGTGGCCAGCCGGGCCAGCGCTTCGTCCCGCTCGCACCACGGGCAAGGGTAGTCCGCCAGGTAGGCGCGCTCGTGGATGTCGCAAGCCGCGTAGCTCTCATAGTCACTCTCCATCGGTCGCCCCCTTCTGGCCAAGCTCGTGCGGCTCTCTATTCATCAGTTGATCTCCCCTGTGGCTACGGGCGTGCACACAAAAACACGTGCCGTGAATTTGCCTTTGTCCGGAGTTGCATTATTGCTGGCGTTTAATTCAATATGCAATTTTTGTTCTCCTGGTCCAAATTGGGAAATGAAGACAGGATCACGGATGGTCGCCATGCCGATGATGTGAAGGATCTCCTCCATCGTATAACTACGCGCTAGCTTCTTGATTTCCATCGCCGCCAGGGCCTTCCAGCGCTTCTTCCAGGCATTGGTAGAGGACTTTGTAGTCGTCGAGGTTCATCGCCTGTCCCTTTTTCAATACCACTCCCGTGAATTCCTGATACGCCTCTTTGGGATTGACGCGCTTGTTGATGATCTCCATGCACCACTTTTTCAGGAGCGGTGTGGTGACCTTGCGCATCATCTCGACCGTTGTGATCGCTTCTACATCCACCGGGGCACTACCGCCGCTCGCCTGTGCCTCCGCAGGTGGACTGGACGAGGATGGCCCTTGAGGTGCCGAAGATTGTTCAGCCGGGCGACTCGTCGCGGTCGATTGCTCCTTTTTCTTATCCTTCTTTTTATCCTGCTTCCGCTCTTTCTTTTTAGTCTCTTTTCCCCACCTGTCCACGCAGACCTTGAAGCCATTGTTCAGAGCGAGCCACAGGGACCGTTCGTCTTTCTTCGATGTTGCAATCTTTTCGACAGTCGATCCATCGTAATAGGAATTTCCATCCCGCCACTCGCGGCCGCCCTTGTTTTGGTCTGTGCGCTCGACACTCCCAATCTCGTAGCCGTCCTGATTCACCTGGACCCGCCTGCCACTATCCAGCGCGAGGATATGCACACCCGCTTTCAAAAAACACATCACGATGCGCTCGTACTTGTTGTACATCTTGAACGCAATGAATCCCGCTCGCGGAATCCCCACATATTCGCCCTCGGGCTCGGAAGCCTGCGGTTGTTGCGGTGCCGGCTCAGAAGGTTTTTCAGAAGCTTTGGCCGGCTGCGGTGCAACCGATTCCGACTGACCTCGAGACTCCTCCTCGTCCGGCTCAGGCGCCTGGTCTGTAGGCAGGTCAGAGATGGTCCCAT
>SDBU01010045.1_pt1 | contig 10539 bp, 16 predicted proteins | sample 2277071 | NCBI WGS metagenome assembly SDBU01 (sample SAMN10397929, study PRJNA504765) | marine sediment metagenome | isolation source: marine sediment core GS08_GC12, 126 cmbsf | place: Arctic Ocean: Gakkel Ridge, Loki's castle | collected 2008
AAGTGGAAGAGGACGTTGCAGAAGTTATCGACAAGGCGAAAAAGTAACATTCGCCTAACGGCATGAAACGGTATAAGTAAAAAGAGAGGAAACGGAAATGTCGAGGACAGCAAAGCTAATGTTGACTGGCACGGTATTATGGCTAGTTGCCTTTAACCTGTCGATGTGGTTTTGGTTAAAGGTTGGTAGCGTGATGCCGTAAAGGAGCAAAACGAAGAAATAACATTCTCCTAATGTTCTGAAACGTAGCAATCGGTAAGAGAGGAAATGTGAATGCGGTGGTTGATTGAAACCTTGTGTGGTGTGATATTGATAATCGTTTTAGTGATGTTTATCAACGGTTGTCATTATCGTTATGAGTATGAATTTGGATGGGGGGTGAAGGATGCTCACCAAACGCAATCCGAAAAAGGTCGATAGGGTATTGTTTAAAGAAGGGTTGCCCTATCGCCGACTTCGAAAAGCGAGGACAAGCCTATGCGGATACGTTTAAAGTGCAAGCGTGAAGGTCAGATTGTCAACTATTCTATCGTTGCGCTGACTGGTCAACGGCGAGACGACCAAGAACGTCTTGGCAAGCGAGTTTTAAATCTGCTTCAAGTTATCGGGCCGCCATATTCGAGCATTGACGTTTCACTCATAAAGGAGCCGAATGAGAAGCTTACAGCCCCAAAACGACAAGTGGATTGATTGGCGCTGTCCGAAATGTTCATCTGTCAATTGTTATTTCCGCGTAAAAGAACGCAACTACATTTGCCGCCGTTGCGGATGCGTGTTTCGGGCCGATGGAGAAATTGTTGAACCAACAAACAACGAAGTGGAGGGGCACAAACAATGAGCTATAAAGACCTTTTGAATGCTTCTCGAAAAGACGGCCAAGTCCGTGATTTAGCTCCGAAATTCATCGAATTCAGGACGCCGGGCGAGGAAGTAATCGGAAAATTGATTGACATTTCCACGGTCGAGGGGCAGCATGGCACGTATAAGCAGTATCTGCTCGACACCGACGACGGCGTGGTCAAGCTGCAACTAGGTGCGGCGACTGATGCCGACGTGGCTCCACAGATGGCGCTTGGGGCGGTCTACTGGATGATATTTGAGGGGGTTGAAAAGCTCTCCGGCGGACGGTCGATTAACAAGATAGCTGTTCGGGAGCTTATCGCCCCGGGCGGTTTCCGGGAAACTCCCCTCGCCGTAAGTGACAAACCGACGGACGTGGGGGACACAAAGCGTGAGTAGACGGTCAACTCGAAACAAAGTCCGTTATCAAGCAACCAAGGCGATAGACGCAATGGAACGAAGCTTAGAACACTTCCAGGCACTTGACGATTTATGCGAAGGTCAATCGCAACCGGTCAACACAATCTTACCGCAATTAACGGCGATGCAGGTTAAAATTCGCGATTTGACCATTGAGTTTCGTTCCAAGCTTTAAAACACAAAAGGGAGAGGCGTTAAAACTTCTCCCTTTTCCTTTCATCTGGAGTTATACAAATGGACTATGAAAATGCTACAACCGAGGAACTGCTCAAAGTGCTGAATGAGAAGGTAGCCGAATTGGAAGATATGAAGGAGCTATTTGCCGCCATGAGACGCCGACCGGATACGCCGGAAGTTGTTCTCGCCCCGCGTTTCCTGTTCTTAGAGACGGCGGCGGATTTCATTCAGGAAAACATCAATTTGATTTTGGTTCAACTTCGATAGGTAAAAGAGTTAAACCATGCCTCTCACGCCGCTGATGCGCCGTGTTTCATTTAACGCGGCGTCAAGGTTAGCTTCCCAAGGCTGGAGCGCCAATCGCATTCAGGGGTATCTCACGGGCCGTGGGATAGGTTTGCGCCGTGCGTCGGTGCAAGGCATCGTTAGGACTGTAACCGGGCGTATGAAAGGTGAGCGTGTTCTTCGTGGTTTGGATGATTTAGCCGAGTTGAAACCCGGCCATATGGTAGAGACGGGTTTATCGCGGCCGAGACGATACCGGGTATTTGGAGAGGCAACTTATTACGACCCGTTAGCAGACCAGACCTTTACTCGGAAGGTCTCTTTTTACACTGATGAGCGGTTGGTTAAAGTCCAATATAGTGACTTATTCGATGCTCATGTCACTCAAATGGGCGCGTCGGTTCAGCTAGAACTAGCAGACTTCGAAATGACTTCCGTTGAACATAATCGAGGATGGGCGTATGACTGATGGATTTACCGTGCCGGAAAATGAGAAAAAATCATTCTCGAAGCATACCTAAATTTTCGTTATTCTTAGATGTAGAAACGGGAAAAGAAAAGGTAGAGACTTTGGAAAAGCATACCATGAAAATGGGATGGACGGCATTCTTGCGCCAGCGCACCAAGGGCGCGAAGAATTCCGAGCGTTGGGAGTTTTGGGAAGATGCTTTTGAAATGTGCGCTTATATTGAAGATTTGGCTACAGTTAATTCGCCGCTGTATTTGTTTGGGCACAACGTCTTTTTCGATTTACAAGCTTCAGATTTCTTTTACTATTTCACAAGATGGAAATGGGTTTTGGATTTCGTGTATGATAAGGGCCAAACGTATATTTTGGTTATCACCAAAGGGAAGAAAACCATCAAGTGTATATCCACCACGAATTATTTCACTACTTCTGTTGAAGGTTTGGGAGAGATTGTTGGGAAAGAAAAGCTTGGGATTGATTTCGAGAAGTCCTCTCCCGAAGAGCTTAAAGTTTATTGTCGGCGCGATACTGAAATTATCAAGGAAGCAATAGAATATTACTGGGGGTTCATCAAGGAATATGATTTGGGTAAATTTGCCATGACACGTTCTTCTCAAGCTTTTACTGCTTATCGGCACCGTTTCATGAAAAAGGATATTTATGTTCATCAAGTTGAAAAAGTCGTTGATTTGGAACGTCAAGCTTATTATGGAGGAAGGGTTGAAGCTTTCCATTTTGGTGAATGCAAGGACGGGCCGTTTATCACTTTGGATATAAACTCGATGTATCCCCACATAATGCAGTCCTCAAGAATGCCGGTAAAGCTAGTCGATTATCGGGAAGATACCGATTTGACCCTGCTCCCGGATATTTTAAAAGAGCATTCCGTTGTAGCTCGATGCCGGATAAAAACCGAGCTACCTTTATATGCAATTCGGCATAATAAAAAGATTGTTTTCCCTATCGGCGAATATGAAACCTTTTTATGCACCGAAGGCGTGAAGCGTGCTTTGAAGCTTGGGCACCTTTTAAGCATCAGTGAAATGTCGATATACACAAACGATTTTCTATTTACTGCTTGGGTTGATTTTCTATATGCTTTACGATTGCAGTTCAAAAGAGAGAAGCAAGCAATTCTTGAGTATATGTGTAAAATCATGTTGAATTCGCTTTATGGTAAATTCGGCCAGAAGTTTATGGAAACCGATGAAACGGAAGAAATAACGGGCTCGGGCTATTGGCGTTGCGATAACTACGATTTTGAGACTGGTGAGCGATGGATAGAGTTTAAGCTGATGAACAAGCGTATTGTTCAAAAGGGTGAAAAGAACGGCAAGAATGCATTCGTGGCTATCGCCGCCCATATTTGTGAGAACGGTCGCCTTATGCTTTATGATTTAATGGATACAATAGGCCGTGATAAAGTGCTTTATTGTGATACCGACGGAGTGAAAATACGAAAGAGAGACATGGAAACGGTAAACGGCTTATTGCATCATGACCGCTTAGGCGCTATCAAGATAGAAGATGAAACTAATAAATTGATTATCAACGGTGCGAAGAACTACGAAACCGACAAGGGTGTCAAGATAAAAGGCATTCCTAAGAAAGCCGAAAAGATAGGAAAAGACACATACCGATACAATCAATTCTTACGGCAAACGTCTCATTTACGGTTGGAAGTAGACCGCTATTTCATGGTGAAAGAAGTTGTTAAACACTCGCCGCCAAAGTATGACAAGGGGATTGTCACCCCCACAGGTGCGGTTCTACCTTTTGTCTTTCAATTTCCTCTCCCACCTTCTTAGCCGCTTCTTCCACGGCTACCATTTTTCGTTCCTTCTCTTCCAGTCGAACGGTCAGTTTATTCAGCGCGTCAATACTATTCTCTAGCAATTTATCCAATGCCGGCATTTGCTCATTCTCCCATTGTGTTTCTTAGTGATTGTTTATACCAGTCGATATACATTGTTCCATAACCGATTAAATCCATTTGCCGCGTATATTCATCCTCATTTATTATTTTCTTCCTCAAGAATTTATCCAGGTCGCTTTTGGAGGGGAATTTAACATCCTTCATTAGCTTCAAATCCCATTTGGTAATCAATAATTCCGTCTCTCTACCTTTTAAATTTAGTTGCCCTAGTTCAGCCCTTACTTTTGTTTTGTCGATGAGCCTTGTCTGATACCGTTCGCCGATAATTTTAACCATATCTTCGCGGTATTCTTTTTCCCGTTTATAATCCTCAAAAGTTAAAAGGTAGAGTGCTTCTGTTTCGGGATAGTTTAGCTTTTGTAATAGAGCGAGCGCCGCTTCTTTAGTCATTGCTTCGGCGCGATAGCTTGTCATGACTTCTGTTTTGGTTAGCTCTCTTTCTTTTTCTTGATTATATAAAACGGTAAATTTTGCCATGCGAACGGCGTTTTTTCTACTATACCCCTGGTCCTCGTAAACGCTGATTAATTCCTCATCATCTAATACTCCCATTTTATGCATTCGGCGGGTATCAACACGAGTTAAAACATTATAAGCAATCTGCTTTATCTTACCGCGCCAAAAGGGCGGCGTTTCAACCGTTCGAAAGAGCATGTCAAGCTCTTCCTCATTGATAACTTTACGATGGAGCATTTCCAGCCCCATCTCAATACCGGGTTGTTGCCAGTGAGCAGACCAGTATTTCCTCATCCAAAACTCGGATATGCCTTGCTTTTCGGCCCATTGAAGTTGTGAAACTGGAAATTCATCTTCCAAACCCATCAGTTCTACAGCGTCGGGCTCGAAAGCTTCCTTAGCTACCATAAACAAAATGTCCTGAATGCCGGGTATGACTTCCCAAGTCTTTACAACTTCCGCCGTTCTAGTATCGGTATATCCAAGCTCTCGCATTCTCTCATAAAGTTTACTATCGTCTATCTCTTTTCTTAGCCATAAAATCCTGATTATGTTTTCATCATAGAGCCGATATACGGAGAGAAACATCAGGTCAATATCACCTTCACTTAAACCCGAGCGCCGCATGGCGTCTCTTACTTCCGCCGTTTTCTCCGGCGCGATAAACGCCGCCGCCATTACTTCTCGTGGTTGTGCCGGGAGGGGAGAATAATCGCGGTTCATGTTTTGTATCATGGTGCCAGCGCGAGCTTCCAGTATATTCGATAGATAGCTTGTTATCAGACCGGAATGCAATAGAAGCATAGCCGCCGATTGCTTGGCAAGCGGTAGACCTTTTAGGCTTTGAAGCACCTTAATATCGTTATCGTCGATAAGCCCTAGTTTCTTAAAGTCCTCGAATTTAGCATCCCAGTCGGCGGGAGTAACATCAAGAAAATCCTCGAAGATACCATGAGCGCCTTCTTTTGCTATTGCTTTAGCTCGTTCTGTCAGGCCTTCCCAAACAAAGTTAAACCCTTGAGTGAAAAAATTCGCAACCCAAGTAGTCATTATACTTAAACTCATAAACGGAGTTTTTCCTTCTTCCATGGCTAAAAGTCTCCCACAAACCAGGACCGGCGGGTTTGGGCTAACATGCCGGGCGGTGCTATAGCGCCTTCAATTTCTGGTAAATACCACGGCGGCGGCGTAGTTGGTGCTAAAGGATGCCGTAACTTATGCGCCATTGCTTCCGTTGTTTCACCATACTCTTTTGCAACCGTATCTTGATACTCTTGATATGCGCGATTTGCAACTTGCGCGATTTTATATTCCTGAAGCTTACGGCTTGTCGGCGACAGTTCATCAACTCCTTCCAGTAAATCCCCTGGAAAGGCGAGTTTATGCGCCAATAAATATAACTGGTCTTTACTGCTTTTCAAAGCGGCGGCGTTATAACCTATCAAGTCTTTAAAGGTGCTGAATTTTGCCAGATAATCGCTTCTTATATCGCTCTTCCATGCGTTTAATATAGGTCTAACTGTCGGTTCAATCTCTCTTCTTACTACTTCCGGTAGTTCAAGAACCAGCGTTGAAAATGACTTGCCGACCTTGTCAATGTCCTTGATTATTTCATCGATAGCGTGAATGTTTTTATCCAGGGTATCGAATACAACTCTTGCCGCGCTTGCTTTAGTATCATATGCCGGTTTATAAATCTTTTGGTATATATCCCACAAAAGCGCCGCCGGTTTTCTGGAGTATAGGTCTGTTTTGTCCTTTATGGTTTCCAAGAAGTCATTCATCGTATTAAGCCACGTGATTTCAGACAAATCCCACGACTGCCCAAGTGTAGCGCCCAAGTCGTGAACTACAATTCGCGCATTCTCCAAAGCGTTTTGAATGTAATAAGCAGGTAAACCTAGTTGTGTAGAAACGCGGGAGATAGCTTCTGAAATATCCAGAAAAACCCCTCGATAAGCTTCGGATGTCATGTAAGCTATTCTATGGATTGCCATGATGGTTCTGAAGTGTATGGCGTCCATAAAGCCCGAAAATACCTTTTGCCCGGTTTCAATCCATGTTCCTACATTCCAAACCATATTAAAAGCGGTATTGCTAATCAATTGACCTATGCTTGCCAGGTTTAACGCCGCTACATAATTTATTGCCGCGCCGACCGCCGTTGTTAAAAAAGAGATAGCAGTCATGGCACCCGAAATGAGTGTTGAAATGATGGAAATATTAGCGATTACGAAAGTAATAGCACTAGCAATCGTCGCAACAATAGATATAACTGTAGCCGAAATGACAGCCGCTATTCCCGCAACCGCTAGGCTAATTATTCCCATAGCTCATTTACTCCCCTCGTGTTCATTACCCAAAGTATTTGAGCAGTGCCTGACTTTGCTTTTCGGCTTGTTCAGCCCGTTCTTCCAGCATCGAAGTATCAAATCCAAGTGCCTTCAATCCTTCGATTGCTCGTTTAACTTCTGTAATGTCGGGCTGAAGCTCTTCCATTTGCCGTTTCTGCTCGGGAGGCATTTTGATTTTACGAATATGTCTCTCTTTTGTCGGCATGTTTTTACTCCCCTTTTCTCTCACCCTTCAACAACCAAAACCAACAAACTAGCAAAATGAATATACACTATTACAAAAGCAAAAGCATACTTTAGGAGTGTAAATGCTTTTCCCCAAAAGCTCATATGATAATCACCCGCCGAAAAAGTAAACGAGTATGGCTAAAAAACCGATAGCCATTGTTAAATTTCCTATCCATCTAATAACGCCCATTACTCATCCCCTTTTTCCGCTATTCTGTGAGCTTGCCAGGCAAAAGAACCGCCCATCCTCACAGCTCGATACATGATTTTTCGCCGCCAAGGTTTCACCCCTAGAAGCTTCATATACTTCAAGAAAATCTTATCCGCTTCCTTCCTCGTTGTCTCTCCTGTTGCATAAAGAAAATCATGAACAACCGCCGCCGGGCTGTATTTTCCCCAGGGTGGAACAACCCGCCAAAAGAGACGGGGAACAGAAGCAAAGTCGGTTTCAAATCCCGCCGATACAGTAATATCTCTTCCCCTGATTTTGACAATATGCGCCCTAAGAAGTCTCGCCGCTCTTCCACTACTTAAAATTTCAACCCACAACGGTTCTCCAATCTGCTCCATAACTTCATTCCACCTTTAATGTCTGAACCAATAACGTATCGGTTTACCGACTGATAAAGCATATTCGATTTCGTTTCTTGTGCTCTCTCCAATATAACCACCTGGATTTATCACTAAAACCACGTCGCATAAATCAATCTTCGCAAGGTGCAATTTATCAAGAGCTACCTTCACTTCCGGTTCAACCAATATCCCATCATAATGGGTATAAAAACCGGGAGCGACGACAATCCTTCCCGCCAGGGTTTCCTCTTTTATCGCTTTCTCGAACACTGGTTTAAACTTAGTCGAGCCGCATAAACAGACAATCGCCGGGTCGTTGTTCATTTCATCCTTCTTCTATGCGCTTTTAGTTAGTGACCAGTAATAAAAGAACATCCAATAACCAGTCGATGAAGGATTTTTCCCGTCTATATAAAACTTAAATGGGTAAAAACCTTCATTCCCGGTTATCTGGAATTGAAATTTATTTATAGTATAAGCGGCGGCTCCCCACATATCAGTTATGTCGATAATGCTCGCTCCAATAGCGAATTTCATAATGCCAGCGCCAGTGTGTCGGTAATACGCTATACACATTTCATAAGTGCCGATACCAATCCTTCCAAACCACTGAACACCGTCGCCGTCGTTAGCCGAAATGTTATACATTCCCTTGCTGAACATACCGCCCGGCACCGCCGAGTAAGCAAATGTTCCTTGTAGCTCACTATCATAACTGTCCGCCATAAATCCACCGCCCAGCGCAACTTCTCCCGGCGTTTGGTGCGCCGTCGGATTTTCAGCATGGTCATACGCCCAGTCACTTGTCGGCGCTTTGCTCACTTCTCCATCAACCGGCAAACCGGTCAAAATGCTCTCTATCGTAATAAACAAACCACGATAAAAGTCTGTATAGCCCGTCGGCATTACTCGCTCTCTCTTGTGATTTCCTCGATTTCCAAACGTGCCGCTTCCAGGTCAATCGCTCGTTGCTCTTCCTGCTTTCTCGTCTCTTCCGCTATCATTCTTATCAATTGTTCATACGCCATACTCGGAAGATAACGCGCCATGAAAATTTCCTTGTCAACCATGCCAATTCTAATCTGCAAAGCGTGTTCATGAGTATCATCATTGTTCCAAGTCTCAATTTGAAACTCCCACGGCGGCACTAATTTTAAATGTAAATCCTCGAATTCCAAGGTGTAACTATCGGCATAGAAATTCTCTCCCGGCGTAGATGGCCAAAGCTGATGCGCTCCATCATAGAGAATAACATGAAGCAAACCCATCGAACCGGGCGGGAAAGCAATCTCGACTTTATAAACTAAGCCTTTAGTTATAGCAAGGGAAGTGCGTTGTCGATTGCTCTCAGAAGTTGTAATAGGCGTGCTGATTGTGGCGGTATAAATCATTTCATTTACTCCGTGAGCGTAAAATGACTTAAAGTAAAGGGCGGCTTTTACACCGCCCACTTGTTTAAAGTTACTCCGGCACGGAAAAGTAATGAACCGTCAACGACGCTACATTGCTCCCGATTGAAATATACAACCCTTTTCTTAGGAACAACGGCGGATTAAAAGTGCGAACATCAGCGGCATATTGAACCGCTCCCAAGTCGAGCACCTTGTCACCCGCCGAGCCGTGACCATCGTAAACGATAGCGGTCGATTGTGCCGTGCCATTGTTGGTCAATGAGACGTGAGAGAGGAAGCACGGCGTCGTGGTAATGATAGCCGTGCCTGTTATCCTCTCCCACCGCCAACTCTTCCATTGCTTCTCGACACCCACGGAAACCCCTCCTTTAAATCCGAAGTTGCTGAGTGAGCACCTTTATCTTTCCGGCATCCGAGCCGCCGGTCAACTTGAGTTTCAAGTCGCCGTGTAGACGTGGGTCGAGCCATTCATTCGGTTTGTTCAATTCCCCGAAAGGAACATAGAAACACGAATGAAGGCAGTAACCCGTTACTTTACCGCTTATCAATTGCTCGGTTGCATTGTCAACCAAAACACCCATTTCGTTCCCCCTTGATTAATCTTTAAGCCAAACCGCTCTTAGGTTTGCCCAAGCGTTTCAACAACTACCTGCTCGCCGGTTACGCCAGTGACGTTGGTGACAATCAGCGTGGTTTCCCCATGAGCCGATGCCTCAACACCATGATAAATATCGACATACAGAATATCGCCGACATTTGTCATTCTCTTGTCGAGAATTTGGGTTATCGGGCCGAATTGCTTCATGTTGTCGAAAATTTGGTGGTCGGCGTCCACGTCAACCGGCACGTATTTGTCGGCGTCAAAACTGAGCTTCAACGCCGTGATACTTCCATACGGTTCAGCCCCAGTTTTAAGGGCCTGGATTTGCAGAAGTCGATAAGGATAATCCCGAGGCATGTCGATAGTCACTTCCGCACCGCTGACGGCATCGAAAGTATACATCGACTTGGTTGTGAGAAAACCCTGATAGACTTCCGCACCTTCCTCGATAACGTTTGCGATAATCGTTATCGAATGCCCACTGGCGGCCCACGACGTATTAGCCGCCGTGGTGAAGGTGTTGGTTATCCGGAGTTGCAGGTTGTTGAATTCCTGGGGGCGCAGGTAGTGGTTCGGGTCATTTGGATTTACGCCGAAGTGAATATGGCACATTTCTTGTTGAACCGCGTCGTCATCCAAGGTCAAGTCCATCATGGGAGCTTGACCGTTTTCGGCGAAGTTTAACCCCTGAAGCTCTTCCATCGACGCCGAAACTAGCACGTCGGCCCCATCAATGATTTCAATCTTCGTGAATTCATCATGGGGCTTGACCACCGACGCTTCTGTCA
>SDBU01010046.1_pt1 | contig 10539 bp, 6 predicted proteins | sample 2277071 | NCBI WGS metagenome assembly SDBU01 (sample SAMN10397929, study PRJNA504765) | marine sediment metagenome | isolation source: marine sediment core GS08_GC12, 126 cmbsf | place: Arctic Ocean: Gakkel Ridge, Loki's castle | collected 2008
GTCTTAGCCGGTATTGTTCTTGGCTGGTTCCTTCAGAAAGTAATTACGAACTCTATCAACAAGTTAGCCAAAGCCGCTGACTCTATAAGCCAGGGCGACATAGATGTCAGCGTTGATGTCTATTCCAAAGACGAAACAGGTCAACTTGCCGATTCGATGCGGGCTGCAGCTGATTACATGAGGGAAATGGCACAATCAGCAGAGAAAATGGCTAATCGCGACCTTACCTTGGCCATATCACCAAAGTCAGAGAGGGATGTCCTGGGTAACGCATTCCGCGGCATGATAGAGAATATTCGAGCGGTCGTTACGGAGATACAGGAGGCAGGCAATGTACTCGCCACTGCAGTCAATCAGATGTTGGCATCATCAACACAGATCGCCTCTTCTGTCAATGAGACAGCCACAACAGTGAGTGAGGCAACGACTACCGTGGAGGAGACAAGACAAACAGCCGAGATTGCCAATCAAAAAGCACAGGCTGTTTCTGAGGCTGGTAAAAAGGCGGAACAGGCAGCGCAGGCCGGCAATAAATCCATAGCCGACACTATGGAAGGCATGAATAGAATCCGTGAACAGATGGAGTCCGTCGCTGAAACTATTGTCAGATTAAGCGAACAGAGTCTTGCCATTGGAGAAATAGTCACTACAGTCAATGGACTTGCCGACCAGTCAAATCTACTGGCAGTAAACGCTGCCATTGAAGCCGCCAAAGCGGGTGAAGCCGGGAAGGGCTTTGTCGTGGTAGCACAGGAGGTCAAGAATCTTGCCGACCAGTCAAAGCAGGCGACTGTAGAAGTGCGGCAAATCTTATCGGAGATACAGAGAGGAGTGAGCACTGCAGTGATGGCAACAGAGCAGGGAACCAAGGCGGTTGAGGCCGGCATACAACAGGGTTCTGAAGCTACCACGGCTATTAGAGCTCTGTCAGATACTATTGCTGAATCGGCGCAAGCGGGAGTTCAGATTGGGGTATCCAGTCAGCAGCAGATTACAGGAATGGAACAAATGGTGGGGGCAATGGAGAGTATCAAAGAGGCAAGTGTACAGAATGCCGCCAGCGCCAAGCAATTGCAAAAAGGAGCCGAAGACCTGCAGGAGATGGGCCAGAAACTGAACCAGATTGTAGCTCAGTTTAAGGTATAGCTCCAGGGAGTGAAGGGCGGTGAGTTACCAGATGGGGAAAACCAACTCTGGTTCACTGAACCCGGGTTGTTGGACAGGAAGATAGCATGAAGAAGAAGAATAATGACTTTCTGAAGAGACTACTGGCGACTTTCAAAGTTGAGGCAGAAGAGCATATCAAGTTAATCTCCTCAGGATTGCTTGAACTGGAAAAGACCCCGGATGCTGAAAGGCAAAATCAAATCATTGAGACCGTCTTCCGGGAAGCCCACAGCTTGAAGGGTGCTGCTCGCTCGGTGAACAGGAAAGATATCGAAGCAGTTAGCCAGTCTCTGGAGACTGTCTTTACCGCTCTTAAAAACCAGGAGATAACTTCGTCACCAGAGCTATTTGATCTGCTTGGCCAGGCATTGGATAGCCTCCACAAGCCCCCTCCGAGTGCTGAGGCCAAACCGGGTGTTTCAGGGGAAGCTCTGAACATGGAGCTCATCCGGAGACTTGAAACTGCTGCCAGGGGAGACCCATTGCCGGTTTCCCATGCTCCCGTTACGCCAGAGCCGGAAATCGGACAGCCTCCGTCTGAAGACGAATCGATTTCAATGGACACGGTAAGAATATCAGCTGCAAGATTGAGCTCACTTCTGCTGCAAACGGAGGAATTCCTTTCAACAAAAATGGCGGCAAACCAACGCGTGACTGACCTCCAGAGCGCCGGCACTATGCTTAACCAGTGGAACAGGGAATGGGCGAAGGTCTACCCGGAAGTCCAAAGGTATCGGCGGCTACTGGAGAGCAGAAGTGACTTAAGCCGGCGGGACAAAACCACCTCGGAGTTTGCCAAGATTGTAGAATTCCTTGATTGGAGCTCTGCCCACGTCAGGTCACTGGATGACAATCTCAAGAAGCTGTTGGCAGCAGCGAGGAGCGAAAGCTATCTTACCGGCAGCATGGTAGATTCTCTCCTCGAGAATATGAGGAGTGTACTGATGCTTCCGTTTTCGTCACTTCTTGAAACCTTTCCGAGGTTTGTTCGTGACCTGTCCCGTGACCGACGAAAGGAAGTGAATTGGGTAGTTCAGGGGGAAGATATTGAAATTGATCGGCGCATTCTGGAGGAAATGAAAGACCCCCTTATCCACCAGGTGAGAAACTGTATTGATCACGGTATTGAAACCCCGAAGGAGCGACAGCGAAACAACAAGCCGTCTCAAGGGACAATCACCATCTCCATTTCGCGGGAAATTCGCGACAAGGTGGAGATCACCATCTCTGATGACGGAGCTGGAATCGACACCGCCGCAGTGAGGTCAGCGGCAGTGAAGCATGGCATCATCTCTCAGGAAGAAGCCAACAAGCTGAGTGAGCAGGAGTCGCTATGGCTCATTTTCCGATCGGGGGTTACCACCAGTTCTATCATCACGGATATCTCAGGCAGAGGGCTCGGCCTTGCTATCGTATATGAGAAAGCACAGAAACTCGGCGGTGAAGTGTTCCTGGAAAGTGCGCCGAACATCGGAACAACGTTACGAATCCTACTCCCATTGACGCTGGCTACGTTCAGAGGAGTCCTCGTTCGTGCAGGTCAACAGGTCTTTGTTGTTCCCACGGCGAATGTGGAACAAGTAGTACGAGTCAGGAAAGATGAGGTCAAAACAGTCGAAAACAGGGAAGCCATCGAGTTGGGCGGGCGAGCGGTTCCCATCGTGTGGCTCGAGGATGCCGTGGAACTTTCCGTGGAAAGTAAGGGAAGGAATGACTCGCAGTTCATTCTCGCTTTTGTAGTGGATTCTAATGGGAACCGCATTGCCTTCGGTGTGGATGAAATTCTGAACGAACAGGAAGTGCTGGTCAAGAGCCTTGGGGAGAATCTTTCCAGAGTGCGGAATATTGGCGGCGCCACGGTTCTGCCAACGGGGGAGGTGGTGCCAATTATTGACGTCCCCGATTTGATGAAATCCGCGGTTAAGGTCCCCGGCGCCCCAGCCAGAGCCGCTGTCTCTGTAGAAAAGGCCGAGGTTACCAGAAAAATCCTGGTTGTGGAAGATTCCATCACCACCAGGGTACTGCTGAAGAACATCCTGGATTCAGCTGGATACAGTACCAGGACTGCCGTTGACGGTATCGATGCCTTCAACGCACTAAAAGCTGAGGACTTCGACCTGGTCGTGTCGGATATCTCTATGCCGAGAATGGACGGCTTCAGCCTTACCGCTAAAATCCGCGGCGATAAGAAACTCTCGGAGCTGCCTGTCGTGCTGGTCACCGCATTGGAATCGAGGGACGACCAGGAGCGCGGCATGGAAGTCGGCGCCAGTGCCTATATCGTCAAGAGCAGCTTTGAGCAGAGTAATTTACTGGATACCATCCAAAGACTTATATAATCGCTGTGGGGGGATATTATGATAAGAGTCCTGGTTGTGGAAGACTCACGTGTTTCACAGCAGTTTCTGGCTCATATTCTAGGTTCTGACCCGGAAATACAGGTGGTCGGAACTGCCGGCGATGGACACGAAGCTATTGAGGCCGCAAAACGTCTCAAGCCTCATGTGATTACCATGGACATCAACATGCCTAAGATGGATGGTTACAAGGCAACCCGAAGAATAATGGAAACTAATCCTACACCGATAGTTATGGTCACTGCCTCTTATGACCCGAAGGAAGTAGCAAAGACATTCAAGGCCCTGGAGGCTGGGGCGGTGACTATCATGCGGAAACCAGGTGGGATCGGTCATCCGGACTATGAAGCAGGGACAAAGGAATTGATACAGACGGTAAAACTTATGTCCGAAGTGAAGGTAATCACGCGGCGATCTCATTTGCTACGGAGACAGGCAGTTGCTTCGGTTACGCCTATGCCAAAGGTAAAACCGAAGGCTGAAATCAAGGTAGTTGCTATGGGCGCTTCTACCGGCGGCCCCATTGCTATTCAGACCATTTTGTCTCAGATCCCAAAGGATTTCCCGTCCCCGTTACTCATCGTCCAGCACATGGCCTGTGGATTTGTTCTCGGTTTTGCGGAATGGCTTGCCCAGACTACCGGCTTTCCAGTCAGTGTAGTTTCCCACGGTGATGCTCTTCTCCCGGGGCATGCCTATATAGCTCCAGACGACTGTCACATGGGAGTAGGAAGTAATGGTCGGATTGCCCTGAGCAGTGGAGAGCCGGAGAACGGTATGCGTCCCGCAAATTCCTACCTCTTTCGTTCTGTAGCTTCTGTTTTCGGAGCAAATGCCATCGGAGTACTGCTCACCGGCATGGGGAAAGATGGTGCCGCAGAGCTGAAGCTAATGAAGGATACGGGTGCTAACACTATTGTGCAAGACAAGCAGAGTTGTGTGGTTTTTGGCATACCGGGTCAAGCAATAAAGCTTGGCGCTGCCGACTACACGCTGCCCCCAGAAAGGATCGCCACGGCGTTAATCAGTTTACTGCATGCGGCAAGTTAGGAGATGAGAGTATGAAAGCTGGGGGAAAGAGAAAAAACAGAGAGTTGGAAATCCTCATTGTAGCGGAAGAGTTGAAGTTGATGAAATAATAAGGTGCCATCACTATTGAATAGGATAATGAAAGCTCTGTTGTTCACGGTATGCCAGGAGAAGCAATAAAACTTGGCGCGGCAACGTATGTATTTCTGCCTGATAAGATAGTGGTAAAGTTTTTTGTAAGGAAAGAGTAAGATAATGACTAAACTCGATTACAGAGGGGATCAAATCATGAAGTTTGGGGGAAATTCCAAGAAAAAAGACGTCGAGATTTTGATCGTCGAGGATAGCCACACACAGGCCCTGCAGCTACAGTATTTGCTCGAGGAGCATGGTTTCAAAGTCACGGTCACTGCCAATGGTAAAGAAGCTATCGATGCAGCGCGCAAACATAAGCCAACTTTTATCATAAGCGACATCATTATGCCAGTAATGGATGGCTATGAGATGTGTCATGCGATAAAACATGATGAATCGCTTAAGGGAATTCCAGTTATATTGCTAACATCCTTATCGGACTCGGAAGATGTTATTCGGGGGCTCGAAGCGAGTGCAGATGCATATGTTACTAAACCATACAATGCAGAACATCTTCTATCCCAAATCGAATATATTCTTGGAACTCCAGTTCGACAAGATAGCGAAGGAAAATTGCAAGTCACCCTTGCGGGCAAGCGCCACATTATAACTGCTGACCCTCTACAGGTATTGAATCTCCTCCTTTCCACATATGAAAATGCTATTTACCAAAACCGCGAACTTATCAAGACGCAGCTTGAACTACAAAGTCTTAACAAACAGCTTGAAGAAAAGTTGTATGAATTACAAACCTCCGAAGAAAGATTTAAAACCCTTGTGGCGACGGTTCCCGATATAATATATAAAATTGACACGGATGGTAAATTTACTTTTATAAACGACGCCATACGGAGACTGGGCTATGGACCTGGAGAACTTATTGGAAAACATTTCAGTGAGATAATACTACCTGCCGATGTTGAAGCTGCCGGTCGTTCAAACGTTTTACCAAAATACAAAGGCAAAGCAACCAGTGATAAAAATGCACCAAAACTTTTTGATGAAAGAAGGACCGGAGCAAGGAAGACGGCAGGCCTTGAGGTAAGGTTAGTACCGAAGAATAGGAAAGAACAAACGACTGGTATTTTAGAAAGGATTGGCAACGAAGTGATTGTTGCTGAAGTAAATAGCTCCGGTCTGTATGGAATTAAATCCCTTGCAAAGCACAAGGCTTTTATTGGAACCGTTGGAGTAATAAGGGACATTACCAACCGCAAGCGTGCGGAAGAGGAATTGCAAAATGCTAAAATTGCAGCCGACGCCGCCAGCCGCACCAAGAGCGAATTCCTGGCTAGCATGAGCCACGAGCTGCGCACCCCGCTCAATGCAATTATCGGTTTTTCGGAAATCCTTTCTGACCAGACCTTTGGCAAGCTGAATGAGAAGCAGGCAAATTACATCAACAACGTCTATACCAGCGGTCTTCATCTGCTCCAACTTATCAACGATATCCTTGACCTATCCAAGGTCGAAGCCGGAAGGATGGAACTTCAGACATCCAGAGTGAATATAAAGGTTATGCTTGGGAACAGCCTGACAATGATAAAAGAGAAGACCCTGACGCAGGGGATCAGTCTTGACCTCCGCTTCCCGGATGATATGGAAGACCTGGATATCCTGGCGGATGAGCGAAAGCTCAAGCAGATAATGTTCAATCTTCTATCCAACGCGGTCAAATTCACTCCCGACAAAGGCGCGATCACCGTGGAGGCTAAAAAGGAGGGAGTAGAGCTGGTCGTCAGTGTATCCGATACCGGTATCGGCATCAAACCCGAAGATCAGGAGCGCGTCTTTAGCGAGTTCGAGCAGATATCCTCAAAGTATACCCGCAAGCAGCCGGGTACCGGCTTAGGGCTGTCATTGACCCGCAGATTGGTAGAGCTGCACGGGGGCAGAATCTGGGTGGAAAGCGAAGGCGAGGGGAAAGGAAGCACCTTCACCTTTGTAATTCCGATTGTGGTTCAAGAACAGGAGGGGGAGACCCCAGCCGGGCCAAGTTCAGCAGGAACCTTCGAATCCACAGAGGCTGCACCCTCACGAACCGATGTGGACACTTCACGGCCCCTGGTCCTTGTAGTGGAGGATGATCGTCAGGCAAGTGAGCTGATCAGTCATTATCTGTCTGAGTCAGGCTATGAGGTGGCGCACGCCTTAAATGGGGAGCAGGCGGTTAAAATGGCGCGGGAACTGAGACCCCATGCAATCACCCTGGACATTTTAATGCCAAAGAAGGATGGCTGGGACTTGCTGGCAGAGCTGAAATCCCTGCCTGAGACGAGAGAAATCCCGGTGATCATCGTTTCGATAACAGAAGACCGGCAGTTGGGCTTAAGTTTTGGAGCAATTGAATTCTTCGTTAAACCCATAGATAGGGCGCAGCTAATAAAGGTCCTGAACAATATCAGGATCGCGGTGGGTAAAAAGAAGATAACAGTTCTCATAGTTGATGACGAACCCGCGTCCGTGGAACTATTGATCGACATGCTCAAGCCCGATGGATACAATGTCCTGCAGGCATACGGTGGTCAGCAAGGCATAGACCTTGCTATTGAAAAGCTTCCAGACCTCATTATTCTAGATCTGGTGATGCCTGAGGTGGACGGGTTTGACGTTGTGAAACAGTTGCGCGAGCATATTTCAGCCAGGGACATTCCGATCATTATTTATACTTCTAAGGATCTAACGGAAGAAGACCGGCAGCGGCTCAACAGCAAGGTTCAGGTCATTACTTCCAAGTCGCTTGGCAAGGAGGCTTTGCTTCTGGAGCTCCAAAGGCTGGAAAAAACGAAACGTAAGACAGGAAAATGAGGAGAATTGTAAAATGGCAGGTGAAAAAATACTGATCGTTGAAGATAATCCTATGAACATGGAACTGGCAAAAGATCTGCTTGAAGTAGCAGGGTATTTCGTTCTCCAGGCAGAGACCGCCGAGAAGGGAATAGAGCTGGTGAAAGCTGAATCCCCCGACATCATTCTCATGGATATCGGCCTGCCGGGCATGGACGGGCTGACCGCAACCAGGATCATTAAACAGGATCAATCAACGAAAGGCATCCCTGTAATTGCCCTGACCGCCTACGCGATGAAGGACGACAAGGAAAAGATACTGTCTGCAGGCTGTAAAGGTCACATTACCAAGCCCATCGATACAAGGGAGTTTGCTAAGTCGGTGGCCTTTTTTATTGAATCTTCCGGAGGGGGTGTGTGAAAATGGACAAACCAAAACGTATTCTCGTTGTGGATGATGAAGAGCTAAACAGGGAGCTGCTGAAGGGTATGTTGACCCCTCTTGGCAATGATGTAATCCAGGCCAATAATGGGGAGGAAGCACTCGAAAAGGTGCGGAAGATCCCCATTGTCATGGTAACGGCCTTGAAGGATGTGAAAGATCGAGTCAAAGCCCTTGAGGTTGGGGCTGATGATTTTTTGATAGGAATTTTTATAACTCGTGTTGGCGCAAATAGTCAAGAAGCAGGGGCAATTTCACAGAGCTGATGCTTGGGGAAGAGCGCTAAGGCCCAATAACATCGGCGAGATTCCGTCGGCATGGAGCAATATGCTCATTTCTTTTGTCTGAGCTCCGAGAAGTAGCGTACCTGAGCGCTATTCGTGCTACTGTGAATGTAGATTTTGCCCTTAAGAGAGCCTAAGGTAAAAGAGAAGATTAAGAGGTTAGTTCAAGGATGATGGATCAAGGCCTGGAGGAGGCTTGCCTATTTTTATGAGATGTTTTAGGATCTTTTTCACCTCATCAGGATCGGTAATGACAGCTATTATCTTCATGGAAGATGCGCATTTGGGCAGACCATCGGGTCAATTTCATAGATTTTTGCGATCAACTTTGCCTACACTAGCGTGCACAGGCATGAGGCTCTGCTTTCTGAGGAAGAAACTCAGGCGGTCGGTCTCATGTTCAGCTTGGATATTTTCTGCTTCAGAACTATCAATGTGTTTCTCTTTCCAACCATCTGGCGCCAGTCTTATTATCCTAAAATCCCGTCCTTTTACAGCTAGGTTTCTTGTCTCTTATCAAAAACATCGTTGACTTACCCTTCCAAGATCGAAAAAGTGCGTACCTTTGCCCCATTTGCGGCTGAATCAGCAAATTATTGAATATAATTATGGGTTTCTGTATTGACAGTTTTTCGTAACATAGCTATACTTACAGCTATGTCATCGATTATTCGAGTAACCAAAAACAAGCAAGTCTATCTGTACGAGTCGAGGAGCTATTGGGATAAGGATAAGAAGGCTCCCAGAACCAAAATGATCTACCTGGGAAAAGAGAATCCGGCAACCAAAGAGATTATGCCCCCTGGAAAGAAATGGGAACCGAGGTTTTCAAGAGACTACGGCAACATTTTTTTGTTCGAGAAGATAAGCACTCGGATTGGTCTGACTGAGATTCTCACAGATGTCTTTCCAGATGAGTGGCAGAAAATTCTCAGCTGCGTCTTTTTCGAGGTCTCAGAAGGTAAACCTCTTTACCTTTGCGGTACATGGCTGGAAAGCACCTATACTGATTTGATCGACAGGCTACCTTCGCAGAGAATCAGTGAGCTCTTGAAATCCATTGGCGAGAACCTACATGCGAGGCTTGAGTTCTCAAGGCAGTGGACCGAGAAGCGACATGATGATGAGTTTGTGGTATTCGACATCACCTCCATCTCCTCATACTCGAAGCTGATTGAATCGGTTGAATGGGGATACAACAGAGACAAGGAGAAGTTACCGCAGATAAATCTCGGTATGGTCTTTGGCCAACCTTCTTTGCTGCCGTTATTCTACAACATCTATCAAGGCAGCATCCGAGATGTCTCTACCTTGAAGAACATTCTTGAGTTTCTCGAGCAGTTCAAATTAAAAAACGTAACGTTCCTGCTCGACAAAGGATTCTACAGCACGGAAAACATCATCAACATGAAGAGAAGGAGGCTGCAATTCATTACCCCACTGCCATTTACGGTACAGGAAGCAAACAACCTCATCGAGAAACACGAAGATGGGATAATCAATGTCTCAAACGCGCTTCGGGTCGGCAAACAGATTCTCTACTGTGTGAGGGACAAGATAGCAGTCGAGAAGTACGCTATCAACACATACATCTACTTCGATAAACGAAAAAGGCTTGATGGCGAGGAGCGTCTGCTTGAGCGAATCATGGAAGCAGAAGAGAAGGTGGAAGGGCGACATTTCCGAGACAGGCAAGGGGTACAAAAGTATCTGTCGCAGCAAGCAGCTGCGCTGAAGAAGTTCTTTGATATCAGGAAGGTAAAAGGTAGCTATGTTCTGAGAAGGGACAAGGAGCGAATCGGAAAAGTAATCAAGCAGATGGGATACGTGATAATCTTGAGTAGTCGCGCCATGGAGCCTCGGGAAATAGTCTTGTTGTATCGAAACAAGGATTGTGTAGAAAAATGTTTTGACAACATGAAGAATGAACTGAGCACGAATCGGCTCAGAGTTCACTCGATGGAAAGCATGGATGGCAGGCTATTCATAACATTCTTGAATCTTATTCTTTCCTCGTGGATTCACAAGACCATGAGAGAGAAGGACTTGAGCAAGAAGTATACGATCGCAGAAGTTATGTACGAACTGAAGAAGCTCAAGATAATCGAACTGCTGAATCACAGGCAAGTTCTCACCGAAATCACTAAGACCCAGAAAGATTTGTTTAAGAAGCTGGTCGGCGAAGTTCCAGCACCAGGAGCGATCTCGTGACCTAGCTATAAAAAAGCGGGATTTTAGGTAGGATGCCAACCTTTTGCTGCGAACTGAAACTTTTCCTTGTTCCCATCTTTCCCTCCATTGGTTAGTGCTAACAAATATTGGGAAAAATTCCAATTCC
>SDBU01010047.1_pt1 | contig 10539 bp, 9 predicted proteins | sample 2277071 | NCBI WGS metagenome assembly SDBU01 (sample SAMN10397929, study PRJNA504765) | marine sediment metagenome | isolation source: marine sediment core GS08_GC12, 126 cmbsf | place: Arctic Ocean: Gakkel Ridge, Loki's castle | collected 2008
CGGGCACTTTCAGGCCGTTGACGCTTGACTTCACGGCTATCCATGCCCAAAAAGTGTAAAGCTGATTTAAGCCGTTTTAGGCCAGAAATGAACCGTGCCCTAATCTCCAATCTCCAACTTCCAAATTCCAAAGGGAGGTCAACCATCATATATCCCTTGACGATGACATTGAACGGCGAATCTGTGACCGTGGAGGTCGAGCCTTTTGAGATCCTGGTGGATGTGCTGCGCGACAAACTGGGTCTCACGGGCACCAAGATAGGCTGCAACGAGGGCGAGTGCGGAGCCTGCACGGTGATAATGGACGGCCAGGCGGTGCTCTCCTGTCTGCTGCCAGCCATGAAGGCCCACGGCCGAGAGGTGGTAACGGTCGAGGGCCTGAGTCACGGCGACAAACTGCATCCCTTGCAGCAGGCTTTCGTCGAGAAGGGGGCCGTGCAGTGCGGCTACTGCACGCCGGGCATGATCATGTCGGCCAAAGCCCTCCTGGACGAGAACCCCAAGCCCAGCACTGAGGAGATCGAGGAAACCATTGCCGGCAACCTTTGCCGCTGTACGGGCTACCTCCAGATAATCGAGGCTATTGAGGGAGCGATCCAGTTGCGCTTGGACGAAGGCTTGACGTAGCTCGCTTTTGATGTTATAATCGAAGTGGATTTGAAATCCAATACGTGGGTGCCCGATGTCCACCCTCCATGCCAGCCAAGAGCGCCCACGCGCGTTTAAGGTTGGCTTTTCTTTTTAGGATAGGACAGATAGGAGGCATCATGGACTACTCAAAGATAAAGAAGGCTCAGTTGATCGAAGAGATAGAAGCTTTGCGGGAGAAGATAGCGGGGCTAGAGTGCGCTCAAGCAGAGCGCAAGCGGGCGGAGGAGGAGATCCGGCAGCGCACGGCCCAGTTGGAGGCGATGCGACAGGTGGGCCTGGAACTCACCGCCGAGTTGGACCTGGACTCCCTTCTCCACTCCATCGTCTCGCAGGCCGTTGAACTGGTTGGGGGAACCGCGGGCGGTCTCTACCTATACCGGCCAGACCTGGACATGCTGATGTGGGTGACGGCCGTCGGTCCCTGCCTGGTGCCCATAGAGTCCGTCCTCCGGCGGGGAGAGGGGCTCTCCGGCAGGGTGTGGGAGACCAGCGAGCCGCTCATCGTGGACGACTACCAGCAATGGGAAGGACGGGCGGCTATCTACGAAAGCTACCCCTCCAAGGCCGTCGTGGGCGTGCCGGTTCGCTGGGGAGAGAAGTTCCTGGGGGTGTTGAACGTGCTGGCGGACCCACCGCACACCTTCTCTCCAGCCGATGCTGAACTGCTGGGCCTATTCGCCACCCAGGCGGCCATTGCCATCCGCAACGCCTGCTTCTTCGAAGAGATCGAAGAACGCCGGCTGTACCTGGAAGGGGTGCTGGGAGCCGCCCCTGACGCCATCGTGACCCTGGATGCCCACCATCAGATCGTGGAATGGAACGCGGGCGCAGAGAAGCTGTTCGGATACTCACAGGAGGAGGTGAGCGGCCAGAACATTGACGACCTGATCACCAGCCCTGAGGTGCTCGAGGAGGCGGTCGGGTTTACACAGATGGCCATGGGTGGGAGGGAAGTGCCGCCCACAGAGGCCGTCCGTTATCGGAAAGACGGCTCTCCCGTGGATGTCCTCTTGGCCGGGTCTCCGATCATGGTGGGGGATGAGTTGATCGGGTTAGTCGCTGTCTACACCGATATCACTGCGCAGGTGCGGATGGAGGAGGCGCTGCGCGCCATGTTACTTGTTGACGAACTTACGGGCCTGTACAACCGGCGAGGATTCGTAGCCCTGGGCCAACAGCAGTTGAAGACAGCCGAACGGTCGAAGAGGAGAATGGTGCTGCTTTTTGCCGACTTTGACGACCTGAAGCGGATTAATGATACCTTTGGCCACCCTGAAGGAGACCAGGCATTGATCGAGATCGCCAATGCCCTCAAAGAGACGTTTCGCGAGTCGGACATCATTGCTCGCATTGGTGGGGACGAGTTTGTGGTTCTGGCGATAGAAACCGATGGGGCCCCCGCCGAGATTCTTACTGCTCGTTTGCAAGAGAACCTGAAGGCCCGTAACGCAAGGGGAGACCGCCGCTACAAGCTGTCGCTAAGTATGGGCATAGCGCGCTACGATCCCGAACATCCCTGTTCCATTGATGAACTGCTGGCCCGGGCGGATAGATTGATGTACGAGCAGAAACAGGATAACCAGGAGTCCTAGCTCAAGAGGGCTGGGAGCCGCTGTGCCAGCCAATGCTCGGTGCACATACCAACGCTACACTCCAGCTATGAACGCTAAAGCCTTGGGGTGACGGTAGCAGTTCCCTAACCTTGCTGCCTGTTTTGGGAAGACACAAGAAAAGCTTTTTGGGTGGAAGAGGGTAGCAAGTAGCCCCAACTGATTGCCGCTTGCCAGCGGCGAAGAAAACGCAAGCTTGACACAGTTTGCGTTTAATGTTACAATTGCAATGGCTTTGAAATTCAAAACGTGGGTGCCGACGCCCCGCCCTCCATGCCAGCCAAAAGCACCCGCGTGTGTTTAAGGTTGGCTTTTTTGTTGGGATGGGACAAGCAGGACGTATCATGGATTACTCAAAGATGAAGAAGGCTCAGTTGCTCGAAGAGATAGCAGCTTGGCAGGAGAAGATAGCGGAGCTAGAGCGCGCTCAGGCCGAGCGCAAGCGGATTGAATAGTGAAACTTGACAGACAAGAAGGGAGGGAGCGATGAGTAACCCAGCTATGGATTTGCTGGTAAGAGCCTTGCTTGACGGCGACCAAGCTCAAGCTATCGCTGAGGCAAGAGGACTCTGTGACGCCGGTATCGGACACGAGCGGATTGTCACGGAGGGGATAGAAGCAGCAATGACGCAGTTAGACGCCAAGTGCACTGTGGAGCAGTTCAACTTGCTTGAAATCATGCTCGTCGGGCGGGCAGTGATGGGGGTTATGAAGGAGCTGTATCCGCCGGGTGCCCCTCTGCCCCAGACAAAGGGGACTGTCGTCATTGGGACCCTGATGGGAGACGTTCATGACCTGGGGAAGAACGTCGTCAGGATGGTCTTGACGGGAAAAGGATACCGGGTCGTTGACTGTGGTAGGAATTGCCCTGTCGAAAAGCTGATTGATGCCGCAGAGCAGGAAGCGGCCACGACCGTCGGGGTCAGCGGCCTGATTACCACTGTGATTCCTCAGGTGCGCCAGGTTAGGGACAGAATGATTGAGCGGGGGCTTGGGCATATCAAGGTGATGGCAGGCGGAGCAGCGTTGAAGCAAGCCTCCGCCGAGAGCCTGAACGTTGATTTCGTAGCCGAGACCGCCTTCGACGGCGCACGCTATCTCGACCAAATCGCAGGGGGTGAAAAATGAACAGCCTTGAACGGATCCAAGCTGCGGTAAGTTTTGAGAAACCGGACCGTGTGCCGGTGATCGCCCAGGTCTTTGGTCATGCTGCCAGTCTTGCCGGTGTGCCATTGGGTGATTATGTCCGCGATGGCGAGTTGCTGGCGCGCTGCCAGATCAAGGCCCTGGAACACTATGGTTACGACGCCGTGTTCGCCTTGATGGACGTGAGCGTCGAGACTGAGGCGGTGGGCTCTGTCTTGACGTATCGGGCAGACCAGTACCCAATCGTCAAATCCTATGTGCTTTCAAAAGGCGCCGATCTGGACAGCCTCTCGGTGCCTAATCCTCATCAAGCCGGGCGCATGCCGGAGCTGCTGAAAGCGGCGAGGGTTTTGCGGCGAGAGGTGGGCGATGACGTGCTGGTGGTCGGCTGCGTGCTAGGCCCGATGACGTTGGCAACGCAACTGCTGGGCATAGAGGCTGCGCTCTACCTGGCGATAGATGAGCCCGGAAGTTTCGCCCGTCTACTGGACTTTTCCGCAGAGGTCGTCATCCGGTTCGGTGTGGCGCAGGTCGAGGCGGGGGCGCATCTGCCCGTGGTTTTCGACCCATCTGCTTCGCCGGCCGTCATTCCGCACCAGTTCTTCCGCGAGTTCGATCTTCCTCGCCTCAAACTGGTGTTTGCAGCCTTTAAGCAGGCGGGGGCTGCAGCCAACTGGCTGCATATTGCCGGGCCGACTGAGCCTATTTTGCCCCTTTACCCCCAGGCTGGGGTGAACATTGCCAATTTTGATTACTATGTTGATCCCTTAGATGCTCAACGAGCGCTCCCGCAGACTTGTCTGGATGGCAACGTCAAGCCCCTCTCCTTTGTCGAGGCAGCTCCTGACGTGATCGCGACTGAGTCATCCAGACTACTGAACCTGTTCGCCGACCGCGGGGGGTTCATCCTTTCATCCGGCTGTGAAATTCCACCGGAATCGAAACCGGAGAATGTAGCCGCCCTGGTTTTGGCCGCGCGTGAGCGGAGGTGATTCATTCTTTTCTTTGAGAACCTGCATCTTGAACCAATGCGAGGAGACTGAGCGATGGAAAAGCCATCACCCGACCAACAGAAAACCCTGGATGCCTTTATCAAGACGGCCCAGTATCTCGCCAGTCTAACGACCCAACAGGATGTATGGAGCGAGGTCGGAAAAGTGCTGGTCAACTTTTTCGGCGCGGATCTGGTTGCCTTTGGAGAACGCCGAGCAGATGGGGAAATAATAGGGCGCCATTGGGCTTTCTCCGATCAAGTCTCCAGCCAAAGGAATCTTGGATCGGAGGCAAAGGAAGCTATCGCTGAGGTGTTGGAGAGTGGCTTCCTCACGTCGCAGCTTGTTTTCACACCGGATCCTCTGTCGGTAGCGTTCTTGCCCATCACGCAGGAAAACCAGGTCACTGCTGTGATACTGGTGGGCCATAGAATGTCCGAGCCACTTCCGAAGGACTTGCTCAATGTCTATTTGGCTGTCGCCGGCCTGGCTGGAACAACAGCCACGCGCCTGGCCTCGGAGATAGAACTGAGGCAACATCGCCAGCATCTCGAGAAGCTGGTGAAAGAGCGCACAGCCGAGCTGGCCATCGCCAAGGAACGAGCCGAGGCCGCCGACCGCCTCAAATCGGCCTTCCTGGCCACCATGTCCCACGAGCTGCGCACGCCGCTCAACTCCATCATCGGCTTCACCGGCATCATGCTGCAGGGACTGGCTGGTCCCCTGAATGATGAACAGACCAAACAACTGGGCATGGTGCAGAGCAGTGCCCGCCACCTGCTGAACCTCATCAACGACATCCTGGACATCTCCAAGATCGAAGCTGGCCAGTTGGAGATTGCCTCCGAGCCGTTTGACATGCGCCAGACGATTGGGAAAGCGGTGCGGACGGTGACCCCTCTGGCCGAGAAGAAGAGGCTGGCACTGGTCGCCGAGGTGGCGCCGGAGGTGGACCAGATCACCAGCGACCAGCGGCGGGTGGAGCAGATCCTCATCAACCTGCTCAACAACGCCATCAAGTTCACCGAGCACGGGGAGGTGCGCGTCGAATGTCGAATCAGCGATGGTTGGCTAGTGACTCGCGTGGTGGATACCGGTATTGGGATCAAGCCCGAGGATATGGGCAAGCTGTTCAAGGCATTCCGTCAGATCGAGACCGGGATGGCCCGCCGGCACGAGGGGACGGGGTTGGGGCTATCTATTTGTCAGAAGCTGGTGGAGATGCTGGGGGGTGAGATCTGGGCCGAAAGTGGGTGGGGTGTGGGGAGCACCTTCACCTTCACGCTGCCAAGCAGCCCGTCATTGCGAGGAACGAAGTGACGAAGCAATCCCCAACTTGGCGGGAGATTGCTTCGCTGCGCTCGCAATGACAATAGCCGCATAGGAGGAGGAGATGAAACCCAAGATTCTCGTCATTGAGGATAACGAGCAGAACATGTACCTGGTAACTTTCATCCTGGAAAAGCATGGGTGCCAGGTTGTCCAGGCGTGGGATGGCCGCCAGGGAATCGAGTTGGCGCGTCAGGTCAAGCCGGCCTTGATCCTGCTGGACATCCAGTTGCCGGTCATGGATGGCTACGCCGTGGCACGGGAACTGAGGAGCAACCCGGCTCTGGCCGATGTGCCCATCGTGGCCGTGACTTCCTACGCCATGGTCGGCGACCGGGAGCGGATTCTGGCCGCTGGCTGCCAGGGCTACATCGAGAAGCCCATCAACCCTGAGACGTTCATGGACGACGTAGAGCGGTATCTACCGGCCCAACCAGCCGGCGGAGGTGGTGGCTCATGACCAGGATCCTGATTGTTGACGACAATGAGCAGAACCTGTACATGTTGCAGGTGCTCCTGAAGGGTCACGGCTACGGAGTGGTCTCGGCGAGCAATGGGGCCGAAGCACTGGAGAAGGCCCGGTGCGACCCGCCGGACGTGATCATCACCGACATACTGATGCCGGTCATGGACGGTTTCACCCTCTGCCGCGAGTGGAAGAAGGACGAAATGTTCAAGCACATTCCCTTTGTCTTCTACACTGCCACCTATACCGACCCCCAGGACGAGAGGTTCGCCCTGAGCCTGGGGGCGGAGCGATTCATTATCAAGCCGACAGAGCCAGACGTGTTCGTGGAGATACTGCGGGAGGTCATCGCCGAGCATGAGGCGGGCCGGCTGATCGTGCTGCCTGGCGCGCCCGTCACAGAAGAGCCGACGGTTTTTCGCGAATACAGCGAACGGCTGGTCAAGAAGCTAGAGAAGAAGGTTTTAGATCTGGAAAGGGAGGCCACCGAGCGCAAGCGGGCGGAGGAAGAACTCAAAGCTAAAAGCCAGTTCCTGGAGAGCCTCATTGAGCAATCACCCCTTCCAATTTTTGTGATAGACTCAGAGGGGATTTGCGTGATGGTCAACAGAGCTTTTCTGAAGGCCTACAATGTCCCCCAGAAAGAGTTGGTTCTGGGGATGAATGCCCTGACAGAACCTGCGAACGTGCGGCAGGGCGTGGTCAAGTACATGAAGGAAGCTCTGAGCGGGAAAACGGTTGAAACTCCCGAAATAGAGTTCATTTCACCTTATGAAGACAAAAGGACGGTTACGAGAAGCAGGTTATTCCCGATATTTGATGCAGCCGGCAAGCTAACAAATGTTGTGGTAATGCACGAAGACATCACCGGGCGCAAGCGGGCGGAGGAGGCGCTACGGGAATCGGAGCGGCGAGAATCGGAGGAGAAGTACCGAGTGCTGTTTGAGACGGCAAAAGACGCTATATTCCTGTCCGATGAGACGGGGAGATTCGTGGATATCAATCAGGCGGCTTGTGAATTGCTCGGCTACAGCAAAGAAGAATTGTTAAAACTGAGCAACAGGGAGATTGACGCTGATCCCAGGGGATATGAAGCGTTCCTGAAAGTTCGGGATGGACTGATGAAAGAAATGATGTTCGAGGTGAACCAGCGGAGGAAAGATGGGACACTCCTACCTGTGGAGGTCACTGGGAGTTTCTTCACCATCGGCGGCCAACGGATTGCTCTGGCGATTGCTCGTGACATCAGCGAGCGCAAGCGAGCGGAGGCGGCGCTCAGAGAGAGCGAGGATAAATTCAGGACAATTTTTGAAACAGTTACTGACGTGATTACCTACGTAGACAAATACGGCAAGATCCTCGATGTGAACAATAGAGTTGAGGATTTGTTGGGCTACAAGCGGGATGAAATAATCGGGAAGAACTTCGCCAGGCTTGGACTCCTTGGGCTGAGGGACTTACCCAAAACAGTCAGGCTTTTCAGAGATACGATTAGAGACGGTGAAGCCGTGACTATAGTTGAACTGGAGCTCAAGCATAAAAACGGCAAGAAGGTTTCTGTGGAAGTGGGTACCAGGTTTATCAAGAAGAACGGCAAAGTAGAAGGCGTTGTGAACATATTCAGAGACATCACCGACCGCAAGCGGGCGGAGGAGGCGCTGCGAAAGGCTCACGACGAGTTAGAAAGGCGGGTTGCGGAACGAACTGCAGAGCTGGCAAGAGCCAACGAAGAATTGCGCATTGACATCACCAAGCGCAAGCGGGCGGAGAAGGCGTTGCGGATTTCCGCCCGGCAGTGGCATATTACTTTCGATGCCATTAGTGACGCCGTTAGCCTAATGGACTTGGAAGGAAGAATCCTGCGCTGCAACAAGGCTCTGACAAAACTGCTGGGAAAGCCGCTCAGTGAGATCAGCGGCTGCACCTGTTGGGAGCTTGTGCACGGTACCTCAGAACCCATCGAAGGGTGTCCCGTCGTGCGCATGCAGGAGACTCTCTGTAGAGAAACCCTGGTTTTGCCAATTGGTGACCGATGGTTTGACGTTGTTGTAGATCCGTTGCTGGATGAGGACGGCAGTCTTATCGGCGCTGTCCACATCATTCGCGACATCACCGAGCGCAAGCGGGCGGAGGAAGAAATCCGCCGGCTGAACGCCGAGCTTGAACAACGAGTCATTAAACGCACTGCCCAACTCGAAGCCGCCAACAAAGAACTGGAGGCTTTCACCTACTCCGTCTCCCACGACCTGCGCGCACCCCTGCGGGCCATGGAGGGCTTCAGCCAGGCCTTGCTGGAAGACTACGCCGACCGGCTAGACCCGGTCGGTCAGGACTACGCCCACCGCATCGCCGCCGCCGCCCAGCACATGGATACCCTGATCCAGGACCTGCTGGCCTACAGCCGCCTCAGCCGCATCGAAATAAAACTTCGGCCGGTGATGCTGGAGGGCGTTGTCCAGGAGGCCCTGTCGCTGCTGACGCCTGAGATCCAGGAAAAGAGCGCCCAGGTCACGGTGGAGAGGCCGCTGCCCCGGCTGGTGGGCCATCACGCTACCTTGGTGCAGGTGGTAGGGAACCTGCTTTCCAATGCGATCAAGTTCGTGGCTCCAGGAGTGAAACCCCACGTGCGGGTGTGGGCCGAGGAGTGCGCGGAGTGGGTACGCCTGTGGGTGGAAGACAATGGCATCGGCATCGCTGCGGAACACCACGAACTTATCTTCCGCATATTTGAAAGGCTGCATGGTGTGGAGACCTACCCCGGCACCGGCGTTGGCTTGGCGATTGTCCGCAAGGGGGTGGAGCGTTTGGGTGGCCGCGTGGGAGTCGAATCCGAGCCAGGGCGGGGGAGCCGCTTCTGGGTGGAATTGCCACCTGCGCGTTCGTGATGCCGCTCCACTTCGTTGCGTGGTTTACCACAAGAAAGGAGGAAGAGCAATGACCGACAAACTTTACACCATTCTCCTGGTGGAGGACGACTCTAATGATGTCCTCCTCATCCAGCGTGCCTTTAGAAAGTCCGACGTGGCTAACCCTATCCAGGTGGTGGGGGACGGCGAAGAGGCCATCGCCTATCTCCGCGGTCGGGACCCCTACGCCGACCGGGAACGCACCCCTTTGCCTGTGCTTCTTCTGTTGGACCTGAAACTCCCCCGTAAGTCTGGTTTTGAAGTGCTGGAGTGGCTGCGACAGCAACCTGGACTGAAGCGCCTGCCCGTCGTTGTGCTCACCTCCTCCGGCGAAACGCCCGACATCAACCGGGCCTACGACCTGGGAGCCAATTCCTACCTGGTCAAGCCAGTGCGCTTTGAGGGCCTGCTGCGCATGGTGCAGACACTTGATCTGTACTGGTTGATCATCAATGAGAAGCCAGATTTAGTGGAGATAGAATTAGGAGGGAATGTCCATGAATGAGATCCTGCGTATTCTTCTGATTGACGATAACCCGGACGATTGTTTGCTGACCATTCGCGCATTGCGCCGGGAGTTTCCCGACCTCCAGGTGGAGCAGATCACCGAGGCGAAAGGTTTTGCCCAGGCGCTGGAGGCGGGCGACTTCGACCTGGCGATCACCGACTACCAACTGCGCTGGAGCGATGGCCTGGCGGTGCTGCGCGCCGTCAGGGCCCGCTGGCCCGATTGCCCGGTGATCATGTTCACCGCCACCGGCAGCGAGGAGATCGCTGTGGAAGCGATGAAGAATGGCCTGGACGATTACGTCCTCAAGTCGCCCAAACACTTCATCCGCCTGCCGGCCGCGGTGCGATCGGCCCTGAAACGGGCTGAGGACAGCATTGAGCGCAAGCGGGCGGAGGAAGAGCTGCGGGAGAGCGAGGAGCGCTACCACAGCCTGTTTGAGGGTGTGCCGGCGGGGCTGTACCGAACCATGGTGGGTGGGCAGATCCTTGATGCCAATCCGGCCCTGGTGGAAATGCTGGGCTACCCGGACTGGGAGACCTTGCTGGCGGTCAACGTGACCGACCTGTACGTTGACCCCGAGGATCGTCAGCGGTGGCAGGCCCTGATAGAGCGCGAAGGGGTAGTGCGAGATTTTGAAGTGCAATGGCGCCGGCGCGGCGGAACGACTATATGGGTGAAGGATACCGCCCGAGTCGTCTGGGCTGCTGAGGGTCGGGTGCTGTACTACGAAGGCAGCCTGGAGGACATCACCGAGCGCAAGCGGGCGGAGGAGGAGGTACGGCGCCATCTGGAGCGAATAGAGGCTCTGCGGGAGATAGACAGGGCTATTACTTCCACCCTTGACTTGACTGAAGTGCTCGACATCATCCTGGAAGAATTGGAGAGGGTCATCCCCTATCACAGCGCCGCCATTTTCCTCCTCTCCGAT
>SDBU01010048.1_pt1 | contig 10538 bp, 9 predicted proteins | sample 2277071 | NCBI WGS metagenome assembly SDBU01 (sample SAMN10397929, study PRJNA504765) | marine sediment metagenome | isolation source: marine sediment core GS08_GC12, 126 cmbsf | place: Arctic Ocean: Gakkel Ridge, Loki's castle | collected 2008
ATTCCAAAATCACCCAAACCCTTTCAACCCAAGTACTTCCATCCAGTTTGAATTGCCTGATCTTACTGAAGTCGAGTTGATAGTATACGATATTCTTGGCCGAGAGGTGATAACACTAGTTGATCAAGAGATGCAGCCGGGTTACCACAGGGCTGTTTGGGATGCCAAAGATCATGCAGGACGAGCAATGCCGACTGGCATCTACATCGCGCGGCTGGTGACACAGGAGTACGCAAAGTCCATCAAAATGCTGCTGCTGAAATAGTCTCTAATGATCCCGAAGGCATGATTATGTTACGCTTCCACCGGAATCAGGTCAATGTATTGAAGCACAACCCGTTCGGATAAATGACTGATCAGGCTGATTGTCTTGACCTCATCGAACTTTGAGTGGAGCATCCGGATCGCTTCAAAATCCCCGATGTAACGCTTAACGGCTGCTTTAGAACGATTGGTTTCTGACAGATGGTTGGGACCAGGTAACCCCGCAGGTACAGACCGATGATCTCCTGTTTGTGTCCCTCACCGATCAGTTGGATATTACCCCTGGAATGATACCGAGCAGGTCCTCCACGATGGCCTGGGCGGTGACGGTGTCTTTATCATAGCCATACTGGTTCAGGAAACGGTCCAGCAGAATATGTGGAGTTAAGTATAATTTGTACGCTGAGTACTCACATTAAGACTGGACCTGGAATGGGGAGACATTCAGCCCCGAATAGTTAACTTCATAAGTGGAGCAAACATTGTGGTCAGGTCAATTATCGATAGCATTCTGATTCACGCTGATGCATAGAAATAAAACACTCCCATTACTGGCAGTGACACTGCTTATCGCAGCCTGGGCTGCATGTAGTACCAATATCTCTGCGCCTGCCGGGCCTGCCGGGCCTGTACCCCTTACTCGGGCTCACGCTCACAATGACTACGAACACGAGCATCCCTTGCAGGATGCATTGGATCATGGCTTCACTAGCGTCGAGGCCGATATCCATCTCGTTAACGGTGAGCTGCTGATTGCCCACGACCTGATAGATGTGCAGCCAGAATTGACTCTCCAATCGCTCTACTTAAATCCCCTGCGTGAGCGGGTAAACCTGAATGGTGGGAAGGTCTTTGCTGATGGTCCGCAGTTCATACTACTGATCGATATCAAATCGGAAGCTGAGGCGACCTATGCCGTGCTCCGAGAAGTGCTCCAAGACTATAAAGTAATCTTATCCACTACTGGTTTTGACGGGGCGCAGGCCGGAGCGGTGGTTGTGGTCATCTCTGGCAACCGCCCGCGGGAAGTCATGGCAATCGATACTGTCAGGTACGCGTATTACGATGGCCGACTTGAAGATTTAGATTCAGATGCCCCGGCCGATTTCATCCCGCTTATCAGCGACAGGTGGTTTGCTCACTTCACCTGGAACGGCGAAGGAGCTATGCCAGCGGTAGAACATGAGAAATTGATAAGAATCGTCGCTACGGCTCATGCAAAAGAACGGCGAGTGCGCTTCTGGGCCACGCCTGATAAGCCCTCACCGGCGCGTAAGGCGGTTTGGCTGGAGCTATTGGCGGCCGGCGTCGATCTGATCAATACCGACGATTTGGAGGGACTACAGCAGTTTTTGCTTGAATACGACCCTATCTTAGCTCGAACTGGTATTAGGCCCTAAATCCCAGTTATAAAAATCGGAACAAGAATTAGATGCTCATGGCCCAATTATCATCGGTATCGCAATCGGCCACCGCTTTAAGGAACACATCAGGGAGATGAGTGATCACGTTTTTGGCGTGCATCCTACCGATTCTCCCTGTGCCGAGAATTCCGGCAACAACCTTATCATTAGCCATAGAAGTGATCCATCCAACACATAATTTTCATCTGGCTGCCGCTGCTCGCACTGGCCAGTTGTGCAGTGACTTTAATTCCTTTAGCGGCCCAGGTTATCAGCCGTTATCAGCTCAATCCTCACAGGTATATGGTCGGGGATTGTCTCGCCCTGAAGCAGTTTGTTAGCATATTCTACTGCCAGACGTCCCATATCCTCGGGGTGCTGTGCAATTGATCCATCCATAGTCCCAGCGGCTATGGCGTCACGCGCATCGATCAGAGCATCAAAGCCCACAACCAGCAATTCCCCGGTTCTTCCTGCTGCGCTGATCGCCTCTACTGCTCCCAGGGCCATCAGGTCATTGCAAGTGAAAAGGGCCTCCACATCCGGATGTGACTGCAGAATGTTCTGAAATACGGTGAACCCTTGATCGCGTTCCCAGTTGGCTGTCTGTGAAGTAATGATTTCTATGCCCTCAATCCGGTCGATAACCTGATGAAACCCGTTCAGCCGCGCATCGCCCGTCTCATGGCCGGGAATGCCCTCGAGAATGGCAACCTTTCCATTATTACCAAGGCGATCTGCAATATATTGGCCTGCAATCCGGCCCCCCTCAACATTGTCCGATCCTATGAAAGTAGCAATACGCCCGCCGGCCTCTGCCAGCGTGGCCGCATCAACCCTGGTATCGATTATCAGCACCGGTATGCCGGCCTCATTGGCCTTGACAATCGCCGGGACGATCTCTTTTGAGCCGCTGGGAGTGACACAGATTGCCGCTACCTTCCGCTGGATGAGGTTCTCGATGATCTGCATCTGTTTCTCTACATCCACCTCCCGCTCGGCTGCCTGTACCAGCAACCTGACACCCAGCTTCCCGGCGGCTTCCTCGGCCCCATTCTGCATATTGATGAAGAACGGATTGTTCAGGGTCTTCATAACCAGGGCAATGGTGGTCTGGTCAGTTTTACCTGCTTCGGCACCTCTCTGACAGCCTGTTACTCCAAACGAGCCAATAAGGGTCAGACATAGAAATATATTTGCAGTGTGTTTCATTGTATCATACCTCATACTTAGTTGCGCCTTTTCTTCAAGGCCATATCCATCAACACGGCGGCAATAATCACCGATCCTATGACCGTCTGCTGAATGAATGAAGACACTCCCAGCAGATTCAGGCCGTTACGCAGTACGCCCATTATCAATGCTCCGACCAGGGTCCCGCCGATGCGGCCTTCTCCACCCATCAGGCTGGTTCCACCAATCACGGTAGCGGCAATGGCATCGAGCTCGTACATTATCCCTGCAATCGGTTGTGCGGAGTTAAGCCGGGCAGTGAGGATGATTGCCGCCAGACCGCTCAACATGCCACAAATTCCGTAGACTGAGGCTTTGTAGAATTTCACGTTGACACCGGAAAGTATTGCCGCTTCCTCGTTGCCTCCGATGGCGTATACGTAGCGCCCCAGTTTTGTTCGGGTCAGGACTACGTGGGCGATGACGTAGATGAGTATCATGATAATCACTGGTACCGGTATATGCAGGATTTCACCCGTCGCTAAATAGCGGAAGTCCGCTGAAAAACCGGAAATGGGGCGCCCACTGGTATACAGCAGTGCTGCGCCACGGGCTACACTCATCATACCGAGAGTTGAAATAAAGGGGGGCAATCGTCCGTAGGTGATGAGCAGCCCGTTGGTCAAACCGCAAAGGGCGCCTACTCCCAGACCAACGAGTAATGCAACCGGCAGGGGCATGACCGTCTGCAGTATACTGGCCAGCACTACCCCGGCAAAGGCCACGATCGAGCCCACGGACAAGTCGATGCCGGCGGTGATGATGACGAAAGTCAGGCCAACAGCGATGATGGCGTTGATCGAAGTCTGCTGAGCAATGTTAAGCAGGTTGGAGACGGTCATGAAATGGGGCGTGAGCGCCCACAGAATCAGGGACAGGCCCACCAACCCGAGCAGTGTGCCAAACTGCCGACCATAGTGCAACACTAATTCTTTAGGCCTCATACCGTACCCCCAATGCACATTGCAAGATTTTCTCCTGGGTGGCCTCGGCCGCGTCAAACTCACCTGAAATCCGGCCCTGGTTCATTACCAGAATTCGATCACTCATGCCGAGAATCTCGAGTAACTCAGATGAGATCATCAAAATTCCTGCACCCTCCGCCACCAGTCGGTTCATCAATTTGTAAATTTCTACTTTGGCGCCTACATCAATGCCTCGCGTCGGTTCGTCGAATATGAGTATCTCGGCTTCCCGGCAGAGCCACTTGCTGAGAACCACTTTCTGCTGATTGCCTCCACTTAAGTACAGAACCTGTTGGTCGAGGCTGGGTGTTTTGATGCGCAGACTCTGGCTATATCTGGTTGCAGCCCGCCGCTCCCGGCCAATATCTATAAAGCCATACCTGGAAAATCTCTCTATTGATGCCAGGCAAATGTTATCCCTTACTGGAAGAGTCATTACCAGACCCTGGGACTTGCGGTCTTCTGTCAGCAGGCCCATACCGAGATCGATGGCCCTCCGGGGAGAGGTAATTCGTTGCCGAACGCCATTGACATAGACCGTGCCGGTATCAATCGTATCTACTCCGAACAGTGCGCGAGCTAGTTCTGTCCGGCCCGAGCCCAGGAGTCCGGCAATTCCCAGTATTTCTCCCTGGTGCAGAGAGAAACTGATGCCATGAAGTACTCCCTTTCTGGTAAGACCCTGCACTCTAAGGATTTCTCTGCCGCGTTTGGCTTTTTCCTTGGGAAAGTGCGATTTCAGTTCTCGGTTAACCATCATGGCAATCAGGTCCGATTTCTGCACGTTGGAGATGAGCTTTGTTCCTATTGTCCGGCCATCACGCAACACCGTAACTCGATCGCCAATTTCAAATAGTTCCTCAAGACGATGGGAGATATATATTATGGCCACACCTTTCTCCTTCAGCCTGCGGATCGTGATGAATAGTTCACTGATCTCATGCTCCGACAATGCCGAAGTAGGTTCATCCATGATCAGAATCCGGGCCTCCAGTGAGAGCGCTTTGACTACTTCCACCATCTGTTGCTGGGCAATTCCCAGCTCCCTGACCGGGCAGCGGACATCGACATCAACACCTAACTCCATAAGCAGCTTCTGTGAGTCTCTAACCATCATGGCCCGGTCCAGCAGACCGAACCTTAGCGTGTGCTCGCGGCCGAGAAAGATATTCTCTGCCGCTGAAAGCTGCGGGACCAGATTGAGCTCCTGATAGATAATGCCAATACCCAGCTCCTGGGCATTCCTGGGATTCCGGATAATCGTCTCGGTTCCATTCAGGACAATGCGGCCCGAAGTCTTCTGATAGGCGCCGCTCAGTACCTTTACCAGTGTTGACTTCCCGGCACCGTTTTCGCCCAGCAGAACGTGTACCTCACCTGAATTCAGATCCAGATCGATATCATCCAGAGCCACCACTCCGGGGAATGTCTTCCTTATGCTGCGCATTTCCAACAGGGGGCCCTTGTTCATATAATTCGATCCGTGCGAGCCGCCGGCATAGTGACGCCGTACTCGCTCCCCAATTAAGGCATTGGGTTATTCGTTAAGCAGCAGGTAGTGAAAACCTGCATATATTCAATCGTCTTCGCTGCGGCTGTATCGGGATCGGGCAACGGCATGATCTCAGCAGAGATGAAACCATCATATCCGACCTTATCGAGTAATTCCACGATTTCCGCAAAATCAATATGGCCCGCCCCTGGATACCAGCGATTGGAATCTGCAACATGGAAATGAAACAGGCTGTCTCTGGCACTCCTGATGCTTTCCAGAATGTCCGGTTCCTCGATATTCATGTGGAATGTGTCCAACAGGAGACCTACGTTATTCATTCCAATCGCCTCAACGAGCTCAAGACCTGAGCTGACAGTGTTGATCAGGTCTGTCTCGTACCGGTTTATAGGCTCAACGGCAAACTTGACGCCGGGGCATCGGTGCGCGCAGGTCCGCAACCCATCCAGCATGAGCGAATAGGGCTGCTGCCTGTCGGACCCACCGCCCGTCTGGCCGCGCAGCAGCCCCACAATTACTATCGCCTCAAACCTGGCTGCCAATTCAGCATGCGCAGTCAGACGCTCTATGGCCTGCTCCCGTACGCCGGCATCGAGACTGGATAGCGACAAGCCCTCTTCCCCATATGCCTGGCCGGTGCCGATAGCCGGCACGATCAAACCCTGCTTGATTACAGCTTTTTCTACAGCAGCTATATCAAGTATGGCCGGATCACGAACAGCCAGTTCAACGCCATTGTATCCCAATCGGGCGATTTTCTCGATATTGCCTTCCAGTTCACCCTGGTAGGCCAGGGCGCTGAATGAGGACGGTTGCGTTGAGAGGACGATGCTTAGATTCACGTAGGCTAAAGGCCCATCTTTCGAATGGCGTAAATCGGACGCCAGCCTTCGGTGAAAGGTTCCTTCAGGTACGGTTCCATTTCCTCATCTGTCCGCAGTGTGGTATCTTCCACAGGGGGCAGCTTACCGGGAGGAAATGCCTCCAGGATCTCATCATTCACCAGCGTCAGATAAGACAGGATCGCAGCTATAGTGCGCTTGGCCTTCTGGGCACTGCCGATGGTTGGGCGGCCGACTACACCTTCCGGTACAGAAGCAACCTCGATGGGGAAATGTCCCTGGCCCTCAGACCACTTACTGGGTCGGGCGAAGGGATCAACCGCTTTATCGAAGTGACCATCTGGCAGGAAGCCCTCTACTTTGGTCTCATCGGCGTACTGCATATCGATATACTCCTTTGCCAGCAGCAGCAGGACGGAGGTCTCGGCCTCGTCGGCATGGAAGAAATTGTCCTCCCAGTCGCCGCCCCGGTCATTGGTGCGGAAGAACTCCCGGACGGCACGGTGCCAGTCGATCACACGGAAAATGCCGGGCAGATTCCAGGTCTTCTGCAATTCCTGGATGGCAGCCTCCAAAAGCCAGAGATGCCCGTGATTGTTAATCATAACGATCTTGCGAAAACCGTCGTTCCAGAGACCCACCATTACATCGATCAATATCCTTTTCAGAACTTCATCCTCCAGGTGGATCGTCCCAGGCATACCGATGTGATGATGGGGGTGCCCGCCATACAACAGTGGTGGCCATGCCAGGTTGACAGGAGCACCCTTTTTTGCAGTATACCGGCGCACTCCCTCCAGGATCTGAGATACCATGAAGGTATCCATAGCCGTCACAGTATGGTTGCCGTGCTGTTCAGTGCAGCCGATGGGTATGAAAACCAGATCATTCTTTTTACGACTCTCCACCACATCGTGACGGATAGTGGTCTGGATATAGGTGCCGGGCTTGGCCATTTCCGATGGTGTGGGCACACCATAATCAGTTAGAATGCCTTCGATTTCCTGATCCGAGGCTTCCCATATCTTCTTTTTCAGTCGCCCAACCGAAGTATCTTCGAAGCGCAGATCATCGCGATCAGTCGTAAGCCAAGTTGTCATAATAGATCTCCTATTTAATCTATTAACTGAGATCTCGTATTGTGATTTTTACTTCATCCCGGTCAGTTTGCAGCATCAACAGGTTTGATTCCACCTCATCCAGGCCGATTCTTTTTGTGATCATGGACGAAACATCCATCCCGGTTGACATAGCGCTTATCACATTGGGGAAAGTTCCATGGCCGGAATGGCCCTGTGAACCGACAACGCTGGCGCGACGAACCTGCAACACTTCACCAGTAAGGGGAATCTGGGCGTCTGCCCTGGCGACAACCACTACGGCAGTATTCAGTTCCTTGCCTTCCCAGATAATTTTCTCTATATCAGGCCAGACAATCCCGGGCAAACCGGTCGCTTCCAGGATTATCTTGGCACCTTCACCGTCCGTGATGTCCAGCACCGCATCGGCTGCATTAACCTCTGTGGGATCAATAGCATGGGTTGCCCCCATTGCAAGCGCCATTTCCCGCCGGGGTTTTGAGGGCTCGGAAATGATCACGGCAGCAGCACCGGACCGTTTCAAGATGGCACAGGCCGCAGCTCCAATAGGACCACCACCAAGGATAACCACATTCTGACCGGCACGGATCCCGCCGCCACGCTCGATCACCGCATTGTAGGCCACCGATGTGGGTTCCACCAGGCTGCCCATCTCAAACATCTTTTCTTCCCCATAAAGCTCACGCAGGCCTTCAAGACTCCAGACGTAGCGCGAATTCACTTTCACATACCTGGCATAGGCGCCATCGGTGGAAAAACCGAGTTCCTCCAGCCTTTCACAGTGATTGGGGAAACCATCGGCGCAAGGCTTGCACTGGCCACACCAGATCATCTCTTCCGAGCAGACTGCCTCACCGGGAGTATAATTCTTGCCGGTTCGCTTGTTTATTGCGCCCTTCCCTGCTTCGACGATAATACCGGAAAACTCATGCCCCAGTGTAACAGGAAATGCCGTCAGACCGGGATAGAAGATATAGCCATCATCATCGCTCTGACGCATGTGTACATCGCTGCCACAAATTCCGCACGCTTTGACTTCTACCAGTACCTCTTCCGGCCCCGGTACTGGCACTTCCTTCTCCACAATCTCGATTCGTGGATTTCTCCAGACCTTGCTGCCCAAATAGGTCAGTTTCCCTTCAATATCCTTAGAACCCAGTGTGAAATTCGCTTTGGGCTCCCAATCTGCATTTAATGAAACTGCTCTCATCTCTTTATCCTTTCTGTCTATATGTGGGTTTATGCATTGGGTTTATGCAGTTGATTAATTAGTTGAACACTTTCACCGAGGAACGCTCTACAAGATACGATTTCAATACAATTTTTTGTGGCTTACCCTTATACCCGCCAATACGTGACAAGATCATTTTGAGACTCTCTTGACCCATCTCATAGATCGGTTGGTGCACAGTTGTCAGCGAGATAGTCGTAAACGACAGATCATCATATCCCACCAAAGAGATATCTCCTGGTATGGAAATTCCCATTTCCTTGGCCACAGAATAAAACAGCAGGGCGATCCTGTCGTGGCCTGCAAAAACGGCGCTGAAGCGATCCTGCTTTTTTAATAAAGACAATACCATGTCCCGGTATCGATCTTTAATGAATGGCCCCCCATCCGACTTGATGATATCCGGATCCAGTGCGATGCCATGCTCTATTAAAGCAGCCTTGTAGCCATCCAGCCGTTCCCTTTCGGTACTGAAAAGATCACCCAGGAGGACGGCGATCTTGCGGTGACCTTTACCGATCAGAAACTTGGTCAGATTATATGCGCCCTGGTAATTGTCCGTAGTAACATGGTCCACTTCCAAACCGGCGATGGTTCTATCTGCCAGGACTACCGGGATGTTTTCCCTGGTGAATTTTTCTATAATAAGACGGTTCTTTTTATTTGAGGTCGCAGTAGGTACAAATACAATACCGCTCACTGCAGCATCAATCAGGCGATCAGCCTGTCGGTCAGCCTTGACGTATGAATCATCGGTATTACATAGAATCAGGCTGTGTCTGTGTTTGGCAGCTTCATCTTCTGCACCGCGTGCCAGCTCAGGCGCATAGCCTTTACGGATATCTGGTATCAAGATACCGATGATTGTGCATTTACCAGAATCGGTATCCCGGTCCTGTACATACGTGCCTAATCTGCGTTTGCGGTCAAGGTAGCCGACATTCACCAGATTTCCGATTGCCTGCCTGATCGTGGCACGAGCCAGACCGGTCATTTCACCAAGTTCCCTTTCGGTCGGTATCTTATCGCCCGGCTTGAACCGGCCTTGCTCAATCTCCTCCCTTAACCAGGTCTGGAGCTGGAAATACTGTGGGATCGGGCTGTTTTTATCTATGATCATTACTTAAAACGGTTTGTATTTGTCTATTTGTCTATACAAGAATAACACAAGGAATACCACCGTGTCAAGTTAAATTGCAGACGATTTCAGGATTGTATCAATCAGTTGCTCAATCCGCGTACTCAGGTCACCAACTAGCTGTAATTGCGGCTTTGCTCGATCCATACCGGCTGTTATCCGCTCAGGTACAGGCACGAACCTCGAGATATCCTGATAACTGCCTCCAAAACTGCTATCGCCGACGCCCAGTTTTGTCGAGCGGTAGCTGCTTATCCTGCCAGACCCGTCAGCGTAACCGCCTTGGATGTTCTGGGAGATAATTTACCGGTAGTCGCATGGGGGGGGCGTCAGTGCCAAATCCGACCATATTCTCGGATGCAATGGCGGAACTCGGCTGGTACAATCTGAAGATGCTAACCGTGTTATGTCTCAGGATGGAATTCAGACCCAGATATCAAACAGTTTCCCACAGTACCACATAGAACCAAACTGACCAGGGGATCCAGTTTACCGGCTTAGGGATATTCGTATCAGCATGGACGGCCTCGGCGTAGCCTTCCCTCGAAGTAGCCCTCGGGCTGTAGCCCTGCGGGCGAGGCCGTCTACGGCGAGTCCGGCGAGCCGCCGCGGGAGGGTATTCGACGATATCTTCGTGGAACGACTCTGGCGATCAGTGAAGTACGAAGAGGTTTACCTGAAGGATTACCAGACACCCGAAGAAACATATCGAGGTCTGGAGGATTATTTTAGTTCTATCCCGCAGGGGTCCCTCCGGGACAAATCCCAAATCCCAAGTCCCAAGTCCCAAGTCCCAAGTCCCAAGTCCCAAGTCCCAAGTCCCAAGTCCCAAGTCCCAAGTCCCAAGTC
>SDBU01010049.1_pt1 | contig 10538 bp, 20 predicted proteins | sample 2277071 | NCBI WGS metagenome assembly SDBU01 (sample SAMN10397929, study PRJNA504765) | marine sediment metagenome | isolation source: marine sediment core GS08_GC12, 126 cmbsf | place: Arctic Ocean: Gakkel Ridge, Loki's castle | collected 2008
CTTATTGGTGGTAGAACTAGTGCTATTAGCTACTACACTCAAATGGTTAGAGAGTTATTAGAGTTGTACGAACACCCTCGAGGAGTTGGTATATCATTTTCTAAAGATGAACACTAAGTAAGGAGTTAACATGGACCTACAAACTTTCGCCTCGCACATCAAGCAGATTATGACAGCCCCAGTAGGAGATGTATTCACTCTCCATGCAGGCTGCAATACAAAAGCAAGAGTTAAAATTGTCAGTAACAATACAATTCTTATCAATGATTGCTTCATAGGTAATCGCTCTAGTACAGTTGATTACTACACTAGGATGATTACACAATCAAAAGGGCATAAATATGAACCCTGAGGTAACACTCAACCTATGCGACAATTGTATTGAGAATGAGGAGTATATTGAAGCACTCTTCAGTCTACTCGACTACTACCATTGGCGTATCAAACGTGGTAGTGAACCTAACAGAGGTGATGAGAGGGCTGCTAGTTATGAGGCTAGTATCCTAAATCACCTTCCTCGTAGTGATATGAGAATACCAGACAAGGACACTGACCCGTTCTTTTGTTAACATGGTATAGTGCTGTATCTCAGCGCTAGGAAGGAGTTCTCTAATGGCACGTCCAAGGAAATCTATTAAGATTACTGAGTTGATTGAGATAGTTAACTCTCTCAACTCAGTCAATGATGGACTAATAATTATAAGGAATGTACCAAACTATTCACCTGAAAGGAGAATCGGCTGGAATACACTACTACAAGCAGCACTGCAGCGTACTAACTCTGATGCTGGTTATCAATTAACTAACGTTAGGGATCGTAGTAGAATCCAATTCCACATTCACCCCGCACTTATCGAAAAAGTAGAGGAGACTACTAATGGCGACTGAAAATGATGGATTAGTTCACTGGAATGATACCTACCAGGGTTGTGGTGGGAAAATTAAAGGATCTTCTGAAGAGGAAAAGATCCAGTCACTAATAGAAATGGAGGCTAGTAAGGCCTGGGTAGCAGAGCCTAAGTACGATGGAATATGGGCTGCTGCTTTCACTGACAATGGAGTTACAAGGTTCCTATCTCGTAACAATAAGCTCAAAGATATGCCTGAGCTTAGTAAAATCATCATCCCTGAGGGTGTTATTCTCATCGGGGAGTTAGCCTATGGTTCTCAAGAGGCTAGCGCTAGGAGAAACCTTATAGGTCATGAATTCATGGATGTATTTGATATTATTAAGTACAAAGGAGTTGACCTTAGAAGGGAAAGTCTCAAGAGTAGAATGAGGGTGATGAATAAACTCTATTATGAAACTAGTAGATTCCTCTGGGATAAGAACGATACACCTATTGATGATCCTCACTGGTCTAATTGGTTCATCAAAGCACCTCGATGGGTTGAGAATTTTGATAAGCATTATGCCTCACAGCCCGAGGGTTTAGTCCTTAAACATCGTGACGATGGTGGCTATCAGGGCGGTGGTCATAGGAATCAACTCTGGGTTAAGGCTAAAAAGATTTTTAGTAATGAGTACGTTATCCTTGATTGGGTAAAGTCTATTGCTGCGACTAAATCACACGAGCCAATGGCTGAGAGTATCATCTGTGGAGGATGGGTGCCTAGTAGTGCTGTTGGTAAGAATGAGGTAGTTCATGGTAAGGAGATACTATACAATATTAGTAGTGGGCCTAGAGAGTTCTCCCTTATCCCATTAGTCAAAGTCGGAGCAATGTCTCATGCTACGTGTAGGTCAATAGCTCAGGACTTTGGCAAGTGGGTACATCAAGTCATCGAGATCAACCACTACAAACTGTTTGAGTCAGGTTCATGTAGGCATCCATCTGTTGCTACATTACCAAATGGTTCACCTAAGATTCGTTACGATAAGTCCAATGTTAGTTATCAATACCGAGTATGAAAGGAGTTCTGCATGTTAGTTCTATCCAGAAAATATAGCGAGAGTATTATGATAGGTGATAACATTCGTGTTACTATAGTTAAAATCCGAAGTGATGGTGTAATATCACTAGGATTTGAGGCTCCTGAGGATGTTAAGATTCTTAGGCAGGAAATCTTTGACAAACAGGAGGAAAACAATGATACTAACAAAAAAAGAGCGAAGTAGGTTTATAGAATATCTCGAGTCAAATGTAAAAGATAATGTAAAATTAGTAAGTCTCTGTAAAGAAAAGCCAAATTTATTTCCTAAAGCTATGACTGACTTACTAAGCAGAGATGCTATGGCGTTTACTTACGTTGCCAATAAACTCAAGCAAATTGAAGATTAACTCTAGTAAAAGGGAGATTACTATGTCAAATCTTACTGTGTCAGCATTAGCAGGCACTGGAAAAACCTTCTTAATAATCAACGGAGTACACTACCTACGAGGTGACATTGATCCAAGTATAGTCCCTTCCCCTCAGCAACAAGCAATATGGGATCGCTTTGATATAGGGGAAAGTACCAGCGCTATATGCTTTGCTGCATTTGGCAATGCTGTAGCCGAAAAGATGCAAGTACAATTAGCTGGGGCTTACAACTGCCACGCAACTACATTCCACAGTATGGGGTTTAAGGCTATCAAAACAGCATTCGGCTGCTCAGGTGACCTTGTTAAACTTAACAAAAAGAAGACTGACCATTTACTATCAAAGATTCATCATGGTAAGTCTGCTTGGAATTTAAGTAAGGAACTACCTGGTTACCCTGCCGCTGTGAGGAGGTTAGTATCGCTTTGTAAGTACAAAGTAATTTGCGAGCCATTAGATGAGGATCTAATAGAACTCGCAGGTCACTACGGAGTTGATCTAGGTGACAACAGTGATATGATCTGCGATTCAGTTAGAAGGATTCTCATACTGGCATCGGAGTATGTCAAGGAAGTGGACTTCGATGATATGATTTGGTTGCCAGTAATACTAAATCTTCCGATGCCTAAGTATGATTTACTGTTAGTGGATGAAGGTCAGGACCTTAACTTCTGTCAACAACAAATTGCACTAACAGTAGGTAATAGAATCATCATTGTAGGTGATACTAATCAGGCAATCTTCGGATTTGCAGGAGCTGACGTTGAGTCAATCAATACGATGACTCGGAGTCTAATTCTTAAAGGTGGATGCGAGGACTTGCCTTTAACAATTACAAGGAGATGTAGTTTCGCTGTGACAGAGGAGGCTAGGAAAATAGTCCCATCCTTTGAGGCACATCCTGATAATATGAAAGGGAGTGTTAGTGTTGGTGGTTGTAGTCCGAAAGTCAATGATATGGTTGTCTGTAGAGTTAATGCACCGCTAGTTAAGGAAGCATTCTCGTTGATTAGTAAAAAGATTCCTGCTGAGATTATCGGTAGGGATATCAAAGGTGGATTGATTAGCCTTATAAAAATGCTAAAGGCTAATACAGTTGATAGTTTGATTAGTAGACTCGATAGACATGAAGATAGGGAGGTTTCTAGACTCAAAAAGCAACGAAATTGTTCTCAGTCAGCTGTGCTGGCAGTTGAGGATAAGTGTACATGTTTAAGAATCTTCACAAGGCAATGTGATAATGTTGGAGAGGTTATCAGTAGCATCAATGAACTCTTTGGTGAGAAGCATGGTGCTAGAGTAAGACTCTCCAGTATTCACAAGGCTAAGGGGTTGGAAGCTAACAATGTTTACATTCTGCATCCTGAGTTACTACCACATCCAATGGCTAAGTCTCAGTGGGAACAGGAGCAGGAAAAGAATCTGAAGTACGTTGGTATTACTAGAGCGAAAAATAACCTCATATGGGTTGAGGGAAAGGAAAGTGTCTCATGACTGATGAAATTTCAAGAGAAGAGTATGCTGAACTTGCACTTACCAATGAAGTGCTTCGATTGAAGAAGGATGATCTAAGTGCTTTAATTAAAGCTAAGGATAATGAACTTTATGAAAAGTGTGAAAGAATAGATAAATTAAAATCATCACGGACTCAACTACTTACATCCCTTAAGAAAGAGCAGAAGTTCCTCACTGATTCAGTTCAAGCAAATGATAAACTCAAGGAGACAATCATCCACAATGAAGAGCAAATAGCAAGACTAAACGAGGTAATCAACTATAAAAATGCACAAATAGATAAACTAAAAACTAACCTACATCACGCTGATGAGGACAGTAAGATAGCCATCACTGAGGCTGTAGAGCGCACTGAAAACACTACCTCTAGAGCCAACCTCCCTGACACTAGAAAATCCATCACTCATAAATTCTTCATTAATGGGCATGAAGGGTACATGACAGTTGGACTATTCGAGGACGGCACGCCAGGTGAACTATTCATTCGCATGGCCAAGGAAGGCTCCACTATCGGCGGTCTTATGGATGCAATAGGAATACTAACCTCAATGTGTCTACAGCATGGTATGACAGTTGAAAAGCTTAGGGAGAAGTTCGAGCATGGTAGGTTTGAGCCTAGTGGATTTACTCATTGTAAAGAGATAGGTGATGCTAGCTCCATCACTGACTACATCTTTAGATGGATGGACCTTAAGTTCATTGAAGGGAGAGTTTAAGTGAAAGACATAGATATAATGCTACTTGAAAGGAATAGTAGTGATGCTATACACAAACTCGCTAGAGATGTAGTTGGGTTTACTAAAGATTACCCTGCTATTATTGTAGATGCTGTACTGCAATTCACAGGATTTATCTTTTGTGAGGAGAAAATCCCAAGTGAAGTGAAAGCTGAAGCAATAGGAGCTTTCACTAAAGCTTTATATCAGTACGGATACGATAAGGGTAGAAAGGATCTTTTTAACTCGTTGACAAGTGACCATTACAGGAGACTACAATGAGCCGAATTATCATCGAGCAAAGGTTTAACAATGGTAGAGTTAGGAGATGTGATGGTAAGTGCTATCATGCTCATTCTGACATTTGTACTTGTGTATGCAGAGGAGCTAATCATAAGGTTGGTGAGGATACTGCTTTAGAAAATGCCGAGGAGACAGCGAGAAGTATTAGAGAGGAATATCCTGAGAGTACCGTAACTACGGGAGTAGTATAATTGAGGGATCAACTTTAGGTCAACGAGAGTCTAATTAAACTTCACTACATAACAAACAACAAAAGGGCTGTTAGTAGTTAATTACTACTAACAGCCCTTCTTTTTTTAACTTGGTATAAGGCTAAATCCCAGCGCTAGGACACTGAACACTAGAACGCCATATTCCTAGTCTCCTCAAATCTAGTAGGCCAGTTATTATTCTTCATACACTCATGAAGCTCCCTCATAAACATCTCATTCTCCTCTTGAGCTTCCTCAATTTCAACAGTTGGAACTTCCCATACTCCGCAGCGGTAGGGATACACCTTCTCCACTGCAATAATATGAACAAGTGATGAGAAACCTAGTCTAGTCGACTCTAACACCTTGTTATAAAAAGCTAGTTGGTAGTTATACCCAAACTTCCTAGCATCATACACAAAGGAGTCAAGTGACTTACAACTCTTCAGGTCTACTATCCCTACATCCTTACCACAAGCATCAATTCTAATCTGGCAGAAGTGACCAGCGTACATTTGTCTGGATACTCTCTCCCTGTATTTTGCTCTTTTTAATAGCTCACTAGCACATTCATGGTTTTTGATGCTATCAGCCATTTTGTAGGATAACTCAGCTTGATCTATGCTGACTGGCTCTAGTCCCTGCTGTCTTGTTGCAGTTGACCACTCCTTGTAAGCCTTAGTCCCATCACCATAGGGTGATCCTGTCTTAGGATTTACAGGTGACCTCCACTCAAATCGCTTTTGGAACTCAGGTTCACCTTCTAGTACTAATGTATGAAACGCCCTACCTAATGCAAAAGCATCACTATCAGGTTGCTTATGTTCTCCGGCAAGTACCTTACTATAAATAAAAGGGCATCTACGAAATTCAGCTAACAGATGCGATGATAGATAAGGTTTACCTGCTTGTGAGTGGTATAGCGCTTCATCCTCAATGAATAGTTTATTGTCAACTTCCATTAGGTATCTCCTGTTTTGTTGGTTTAGGATCCATTTTAAGACAATCTATAGCAGCTAATAACCTCCAAGCTGCATGAGGTAAGTGGTCCTCTGTAGTGTCACCTGAGAGGAATAATATAACGTGTCGTAGTGCATGGTTCAGCATTGAGTTAGCGGGAATTCCTTTCTTCCAGTTATCAACGCCATATTTAGTAGCACCATATGCAGCGACTTCAGCTACAGCCTTAAGACCTTCGAGTGGGACTAGGTCAAATCTGTGGTTTAGTTTACTCTCTCTTGCACCTGAGGGGTATTCTATCACTTCGGAGACTTTGAAGCCTGGTAGTTTAGCAGTAGATTGACTGTGAGCTTCAACTGCTGCAACACAAACTGATTCCTCTACCATTCGCTTAGCATGATCCACTTTTTTATATTGAACTGAAAGTAGATCAACAGGAATTGTAATTAAACATTCATTAGAGCTAAATGGATTTTCATCAGGTACTCTTTCATCAAAATTACTAGGATCAACTTTAGCAGCAGCGACATCTTCCTGTCTTTTGTCGTAAGCAGCTTTCTTCTTACTCTTCCCATCAGTTATAATACTATCTATCATAGTATAAACTGGTATACCCTTTTCACGAGCAATCTTCACTTCCTTATCAGCTCCAAGTGAATCTCCCTTCATACGAAATACTGCATCACATAATACTAGCCACTCTATATCTTGATTTAGATAAAAGTATCCTAGTGGCCTTAAACCTTTCTTTTTAGCCTGCTGATCAGTAAACCACGATATATGTGGTAAATATACAGCCATATCATGTGCAACTAACTTATCAGCAATATCTAACGCTCGCTCCACATTACCTCTCTCCTCATCTACAGTTTTCGCTGTAATCGGACCTGCAATGTAAACCTTAAACATAACTCTTTCTCCTTAATTAACACTCAACAATGCAAGAATGCAACCCTACACATTGGATAAAAAGTACTATGAACCATTACCCTTATCAGGAGGTTTATCCACTGAAAAATAACCTGACAGAATGCTACACTTAACAATCTCAAGTACAGCTATAGCCTGAGACATCGTTAGTGTACATACAATCTGGTCAATAAGTGCTGCTGCAATAGAAAACCTAATACCACCTTTTACATTCAAAAGTAGTGGCCTTAATGACTCATCAAATACTTCAATAACACTTTTAACATAATTAAGTTCATCAACTTTAGACTGTTCTTCACTCATAGATTCTCCTTATAGAGTTGTGAAATATAGCGCTATACTACCTATGGAACCACCCAAATTAATGGCGTGCTTCTCTAAACACGTGTAATCTTGCATGATTGCATTGTTCAGGGTTCGACTACCCAATGGGACTATGTAAGAAAGAAAGAATACCTATTTTACTTAAAGGGTTGTCACGTAACGGGTTACGGCGATTACGTATTATGGGTGGCATGGGGGCATCAGTGCATGTGTGCATCTGTGTGTATGTGTACGGGACGGAATTTTAGGTGGTACTGTTAGCTTTCTTGTATTTTTAACTTTCCGGCCAATCCTTGTCACATTTAGTTAAATCTTTAATGAGTTGCTTAACATTTTCACGGTCTAGTGTGAAGTTGAGAAACTCAGTACTTCTCCTTGAAGCTCTAACTACAACATAATTCCCATTTAATTTCACAGTTAACTTGTCAGCAGTTGCATTAAAAAATATCATTTTTACTTCCTTCACGTTCTCAACTTTCATTAAACGAACAACAATATCATCAGCATCCTGAACACTCCGTTTCAAGCCAACATCAGTAGTATGCTGGCCAACATCTCTATGAATTCGTGCTAGTAAATTATTTAGCAACTCACGTAGCCGATTAAGCTCAACCCTAGCGTGACGTATTTGATTCAAGGCTTCCCGGTACTTTACATCAGATACGCTCATCACTTTCCTCCGTCCGCTTTTGCGGCTTTGACATAGTCATCAACAACTTGTTGAGGCATTTATGCGACGATGGCTTGCAGCCGCTTGATCTCTGTCTGCAACTCAGTAATTGCCTTACACATCTCCGACTGGGCTACTTCCCTATTATCAGTCAAAGAAGTTCCACAATCCCAAACAGATATATAAATACCCCAACCGCCCCGACGATTCGCGTTGCACTTCGGACATTTATCCATCATCCTCTCCCGCCGCATCTGCGGTTTCAATCAACATCCAAGAGCCGCATATACAGACGCAACGCAGCCGATCATGGTCTAATTGGCTGTAGACTCGGCCGCATTGCTCACATTTGTATGAACGTTCCTCAGTCATCATCCCCTCCCTCTGCCTCTGGCTCCAGGAAAGTGACAAGCTTTCCTTTTGCTCTAGCATATCTCAACTCATGACGAGTGCTATCGCCGATATAGCCATTCACATTCAAGATCATCACCCAGTCGGCCAGATCGATCTTTCTAAGGTGCAATCTGTCCAGCCGACCAACTACCTCTCGACCGAGAGCTTCCCCGCCGTGATGCTCAGCATGTTTGCAGACACCAATGGAGAGGACGATATACCCGTTTAAGGTAAGTTGCCAGCCAGCTTCAAAGAAAGCATCCATGAAGCGTGTTGAACCGCACAAACAGACTATCTTCGGCAGACCGTCCAAAGGCTTGTTGATCCAGCGTTTATCCATCATCCTCTCCCGTCGCTTCTGCAGCTATCCGTTTCTGCCATAATGCGATGACCGTTTCTCTCGCCTTTGCCTTTGCTGCTCTAGCAGTTGTGACATTAAACTCCGCACCACTATACAACTGCAACCCCTGGGGTACATGCTTGAGAATTTCCTTATCAGTCCAGAACACAGACTGCTGAACCATATAGTCTTTTCTTGACGCCAAATTATTGGTTATACATTTACATTCTGGACAATAGACACAAGCACTGACAAAACATCCTGGTGGATACTGGTATGCAGCGACCTTTATATGTGGAGGTGTTCCACAAAACGGACAAGGTTTCAGCTCAGTCATTACTTTCATCCCTTCGCGTCTGCGGCTTTTTGTAATTGCTTCTCCACGTAAGCAATCGTATCTTTAGCCATCTTAGTGTATCGAATGCCATGCAGTTGATTTTGAGCCTGCACCAGTTCACCAACCCACTTAGGCAAATCAGCCATAATGAGCTGTAACCGCTTAATTTCAGCTAACGCTAGTCTAATCTCTGATACTAGACTAGATTCACCTGGACCTCCATCTTCAAATGAAGTAGAGGTATACTTTCGTAGACTAGTTTCCCATAATGTCATCACTTTCCTCCCGCCGCCACCGCCGGCAATAACCGCATGGACAAGTATTGTAACGACAATCATTTAGATTGCCACAATAAGGACATACCCAGTGAGCCATTAAACTCCTCCCGCTGCGTCTGCGGCTATCACTTCGAACTCTGTATCTTCGACCCCAAATGGAATAGGCCAAGTGTCTGTCTTAATGAGATACGGATATGCGTAGGTTTCGTCATAAAAGACAATTTTACCCTCTGTACCAGCACTTGCCATAAGAAACTCAGAATATACCTTGGTTGCTGGTTCAATGATTTCACGGGGGAATCTAATTCGCGTTCCGCTTTTATAGCTCATCACTTTTCTCCCTCCGCTTCTGTGACTCTATCTATCCGTTCGATCTCAGCGATCAACAAAGCCGCGGCAATAACAAGGCGGCGACGGCATGGGTGCAAGTGCCGCTTGTCCCCGTCAACCCACGGCCAAGGAAGACAACGATAGAAACAAGCATAGGCAGCAGCGACCTGCGCTAACTCACCATCTATGTGGTCGTCATCATGGTTCGCGTCCCATTCCTCTTGCGTAATTTGCCGCAATCGTTCCGCCTTGATTTCATCGACCACTTTTTTGGTTGCTTTAGTCATCACTTTTCTCCTGAGGCTCTCATTTTACCATCAATAATTCTATTATCCTTTTCAGCTAAGCTCTCCTTCTTAGCTATTTTAACTTTATGTCCTGGAGGAATCCACATCCAGGTACCATTTTGTTGCTTTATAGATTTAATCCTAAGGTCTTTTTTAGCTGTAGCTATAGTCCTTTCTCCTATATCGTTTTGGAGTAACTCCTCTTTAATCTTAGAGGCAAGAACGGGACCATTTTTCAACATTGCTACCATTAATTTTTTAGCTCGCTCTCTAGCCTTCTCTGGTCGCATTCCTTGATCGTGCATGACATCTTCAGCTAGATCAGTTATCTCATCTCCCCATTTAATTACGCCTTCACCATTGTAGCCATTAACTATAAAGAACTCTAGCCCTTTAATTGTTCGCTTGGCTAAATTGTACTTGAATGGTACAAATTTTCTCCTATCAGGATCCTCAGCATCTTGAGCTACACCCCAAGCTGTTCGAGCCGTGGCTGAAAATGCTACAGATCCTAAGATTCTTTCAAGAATAGGTCCATCGCTACCACCCTTTCGTAGGTGAACTACACCTAATACTGCAACATCATGTAGTTCAGCTATCTCAGACTTTAATATAAACATCACATTTCGTACTTGATTCTCCCTATGAATGTCTATGTTA
>SDBU01010050.1_pt1 | contig 10537 bp, 9 predicted proteins | sample 2277071 | NCBI WGS metagenome assembly SDBU01 (sample SAMN10397929, study PRJNA504765) | marine sediment metagenome | isolation source: marine sediment core GS08_GC12, 126 cmbsf | place: Arctic Ocean: Gakkel Ridge, Loki's castle | collected 2008
TCAATCTCATCTGCTTTTGCACTTGAACAGGCATGTCCCGATTGTGGAGCAGATGGAGCAATGACAGCTCAAGAAAGTTTGCTTAAAGAAATACCCGTATCTGTTTGGACAGATAGTTTAACATATGATCACGAATCAGCAATTCGTGTTGATGGTCAAGTTGCTAACATCAGAGCAGGCACTCCAGTTACCTTGATAGTAACTAGTTCAACTAATAATATAGTTACAATTGCTCAGCTATCTGTAGACACTGATGGGACATTTAGTACGACCTTAAGCACTGCAGGCAGCTTGTGGAAATATGATGGTGTCTACACTATTAAAGTTCAGTATGGAGGTGAAGCAGTAACCAACAAAGTTCTAGTTGAACTCACAGGTGGAATCCTACGCGAACCAACTATTTCTGAACCGACAGTTAAATGTAGAGCATCTGAACTATCTACACCTCGCGCTTGTGTGCCTTTCAGTCTTACTGGTGCTACCGCAACAGGTGCATGGTTTAGTAGTGAAACCAATTCATTAACTGTAAAAATTTCAAGTTTTGATGATGGAACCCTTACAGTTAATCCCTCAAGCGATGCAATTAGAGGCATATTCATGGTTCTAGTTGATGGTCAAGAATGGGATGATGTAGACATTAATGGAAATGAAGTAACTGTGATGTTTCCAGCTGGAACTGAAGAAATCGAGATCATAGGTACTTTCGCAATACCAGAATTTGGTACCATTGCGGTCCTGATTCTTGCAGTGGCAATTATATCAATAATTGCAGTTTCTGCCAAGACAAAACTAAGCGTAATGCCAAAAATCTAACTATTCCTTTTTCTATTTTTCAAATCATGCAATAGTAAAGGAAATATATAATTTCCATTCACTCTCCTCGTGAACCCAAAAGTTTCCTTCTTTGTGATTATATTGTTTTTTTTCGCAACTCCCAGTTTTGCCCAGGAACCTTTGATTGTAGTAAATGTATCAAACAATTTATTTGAAGAAGGAGAAACAATTGTTATTTCTGGAAAAGTATTTGTTATTATTCTTGAAACGCCAGTTACCATTCAAATTTTTAATGAGGGTAATTTAATTGAGATAGCACAGCTTGTTGTTGCTCAAGACGGAAGCTTTACACATACTATTATTGCTCAGGGTCCACAATGGCAAAATGAAGGTGATTATACAGTTAGAGCAACTTATGGAGAGGGCAATATATCAGAAGCAAATTTTGAATTTTTTAAACAACTTGCAATTATTGATACGTCAGACTTTTTTGAAGTTGATGCGGGTGGTTATGGAACATTTGATGTAGAATACATTATCAGAGGAGGTACAGTGAAAGATATGATTGTGGATTCAAAAATCTTTGCTCTTATTGTAATTATTGAATCTGCTGGGGGCGGGAGCTTGACACTTGATCTTCCAAGAGAATCAATTGATGCGAAAAAATCGAATGGTTCTGATGATCTTTTTATAATTTTAATCGATGGCTTAGAAGTCATTTATGATGAAGCTATAACTAATGAAAATACTAGAACAATAACAATTCAATTTGAAGAGGGAGACTCAGATATTGAGATTATTGGTACTTTTATTATTCCTGAATTTGGAACAATAGCATCTTTGATTTTAGCTGTTTCTATTATTTCTGTAATTATTTTATCTACAAAGAAAAAAACACATATAGGATTAATTAATTAAAAATTAGATTATTGAGATAATCAATCCACAATAACATTAATCTTACCTGCCTCATATCCTTCAGGATCAACAACAACTGAAGTAAATCCAAATTGTTTTAATTTTGAGCATATTGTATGGAATGTTTTTCTGTTTTTTAATAGATTTAAATCGTTTTGCAAAAGTTCTATCTTTGCAATTCCATCTAAATCTCTTACACGTATATGGTTAACGTTAAGTATTTTCTTCAAAAATTGTTCACTAATCTCAATTCTTAAAAGACGTTCCTGAGTGACACTTTGACCCCAAGGAATTCTAGAAGCTAGACAAGAATTTGATGGTTTATCAAAAATTGACAGACTTACTGTTTTAGCTCCATATCTTACATCCTTTTTAGAAAATTTAGTCTCAACTAGAGGACTTCGAATTCCATTATCTTTCATTGCATTAATTCCGGGACGATAATCATTCAGGTCATCTAGATTGGTACCATCAACAATTACATCGGCTTGAATTTCTTTTGCAAAATTGTTGAGATGATAGGCAAGCTCGCTCCTACAATGAAAACATCTATTCTTATCATTTCTCACAAAATCCTCATTTTCTAATTCATTATATTCAATGATTTGATGAGAAATACCAATTTCACGACATACTTTTTTTGCTGTGTTGAGCTCTTCTTGAGATAAAGTTTTGTAATCTGCAGTTACTGCAATTGCCGATTTTCCTAACTTTTGAAATGCTGTATAAGCAACCAAAGCACTATCCACCCCACCAGATAAGGCTATGATGACTTTATCTTTATTTTCAAACCAGTTTATCAATTCATTTAATTTATTCATGTGGAATCCAACTTTTTCTTTACTTGGGATTTAATTAATTCTCCAGTTTCTCTGAAAGATTTGTTCAACAAATTTGAAATTTGTTTTACATCATCAAATTCAAGCTTAAAATTCTTAGAGTTCTTATTAGCAGTTTTATAGTGTACAGTGAAGTTTTGGCCATCAATAGTTACAGGAATTGATTCTAATGATCTTGGTACTGTGAAACGTTCTGATGTGCGGACCCGTACCCCCAAGGTTCCTGTTTCACTAATTAACAAATTCATAATATCATAAACAGAATTTGAATCACAAATGACAGAAATTAGATTTGTAGGTCTTCCTTTTTTTGTGATTGCATATGAAATTGTAACATCTTTAGCACCTTTGGACATTATCTTTTCAATTAAATTCCCTAAAATTTCACCTGACACATCATCAACATTTGTTTCTAAAACTTTTACAGAGTCTTTAACTAGAGTATTATCTTCTACACCTTGAACTATTTTTAAGACATTTGAAAATCCTTCAAAGTCTTTTTTTCCAGCTCCATAACCAATTGATTTAACTTTTAGGGAAGGATAAAATTCAGAACATTCATTTGTTAAACTTACCAGCAAGCTTGCACCGGTTGGAGTTGTTAGTTCTTCTTTTACATTTCCACCATAAATTATAATGTTTGAGTTTCTAAAAATTTCAAGAATTCCACTTGCAGGATTTGAGGTAGTTCCATGAGAGAAAGTAACAGTTCCACTGCCAACAGCAACTGGGGATGTAATTATATGATCATCAAAAAATTTTAAATCATCTAAAGCAATTGCAGTTCCAATAATATCTACAACAGTATCAATACTTGAAGCCTCATGAAAGTGTACAGACACTAATGGGTAACCATGTATTTTGGATTCAGCTTGCATTAGAACATCAATACTGGATATAGCAAAATTCTTTGCTTTTTCTGAAAGAGTTAGTTTTTCTATAGAATCTTGAATGCATTTTTTTATTTCAGTTCCTTTTCTTTCGTGAACTTTTTCATCCACATCTAGAACAAGTATTGTGGCCTCAGTGCCATGTTTTTTCACACTTTCAAAATCAATTTTTTTAATTTCAGAACCATCCAGAAATTTTTCTGCGGTTTTAATTCCATCAATTATTTTTGATTTATTTGCACCTAAATTTACCAAGGCGGAAAGTAACATGTCTCCAGAAATACCAGCTATTTGTGGATCTATAACAATTACCATAAAAGGAAAATCATTAAAAATGAATATAAATTCTATCGAAAATTATCTGACTGTTCATTAGATTTAATTATTAATAATTCAGACTGCACTTCATGATTACAATTATTGGTGCTGGGAAAGTAGGTGGGAGTGCCGCATTATTTTCTGCACTAAAAAATTTAGATGATCAAATTCTTTTGCTCGATATTGTTGAGGGCTTGCCTCAGGGCGAAGCAATGGACATTAACCATGCACTTTCTGAGCAAGGTATTGATGTTGAGATTAAAGGCTCGAATGATTATTCAGATATGAAAGGCTCGAATATTGTTGTAGTTGTTGCTGGCTTGGGAAGAAAGCCTGGAATGACAAGAATGGATCTCTTGCAAAAAAATGCTGGAATTGTAAAAAGTGTTGTTGAAAATATAAAAAAATATGCAGATAACTCTATGATTATTCCTGTTACAAATCCCCTTGATCCCATGGCCTATATCTGTTACAAGGTTTCCGGTTTTGAAAGAAACAGAGTGTTTGGGATGGGAGGAATGTTAGACATATCTAGATTCAAACAATTTATTCATGAATCAACAGGACATTCCCGTCATTCAATACGTGCTTTAGTTATTGGTGAGCATGGTGAAAACATGTTACCGTTACCAAGATTTTCAAGTGTGTCTGGAATTCCATTGACATCATTGTTATCTAAAGAAAAGCTTGATGAGCTTGTTCAGAATACCCGACAAGTTGCAGCTAAAGTAATAGAACTTAAAGGAGCAACGGTTCATGCACCAGGCAATGGAATTTCAGCTATCATTGATTCTGTTGTGAATGACAAAAAGCAAGTTTTGCCAATAGCTACCTATCTTGATGGAGAGTATGGATCTGCTGATGTAACTATCGGGGTACCAGCTGTGATAGGAAAAAATGGTGTTGAGAAGATTATTGAATTAGATTTGAACGATGAAGAAAAAGAGATGTTCAACAAAGGGATTGAAAGTGTCAAAAACGCCATCTCAGGTATTCAAATCTAATTAGATATTTATCCAAAAAGTAGTTAGAGTTTACGTTGGAATTAGATGAAATTTTAGATTCTGTAAAAGCGGGAAAAATTTCTAGTGCAAAGGCTCGCAAATTATTGTCATTATTTTCAATACAAAAAATTGGGGATTTTGCTCAGATCGATATTGACCGTAAAAAACGGCGGGGAATTCCAGAGGTAGTCTTTGCACAAGACAAACAATTAGCGGAAATTAAAAAAATTATTCAAACTGTATTAAAAAAATCAAATTCTATTTTGGTTTCACGCCTAAACAAAAAAGATGGTGCCAAAATAAAACTATATGCAAAAAAATTAAATCTAAAAATAGATGCTGGAAAAAAATCTAGCTCGATTCTTTTATACAAAAAACCAATAAAGAATTCTGGTGGCAAAGTAGGAATTCTAAGTGCAGGTTCCTCAGACATTGGTATCGCTGAAGAGGCTAGATTAATGTGCTGTGCTATGAATTGTGAATGTGTTTGCAGCTATGATGTTGGAGTAGCTGGCATACATAGGCTTTTTCCTGTACTTAAGAAGTTCATTTCTAATGATGTTGATGCTGTAATTGTAGTAGCTGGAATGGAAGGAGCTTTACCAACATTAGTTTCTTCATTGGTTGATATCCCTGTAATTGGAGTTCCAACATCGATTGGTTATGGATATGGAGAAAAAGGAATTGGGGCTTTAGCTGCAATGCTACAAAGCTGCTCATTGGGCTTATCTGTTGTGAATATAGATAATGGAATTGGAGCAGGAGCAGTGGCTGCGAATATAGCTAATAGAGCAAATAGAAAAAGAATAAAATAATTTTCAACAAAATAGCACTTACACAGACCTTCATTTTTTAGAGTTAAGTCATCAAAAATAAAATTCAAAATATTATGAAAAGTGAAAAAATCTTCTCGTAAACGATATATAGTATACTTAAAGGAATTGAATTGATATTGGCTGGAAAAAGAATTGTTTTAACTGCAGATCGTAGTTTGATGACAAATTATAGAGGCAATTTCCTATATGGTTTCATAGCATGTGGGCCATACGACGTTCTACCAGAATGGGTTTTTGACAAGGTCTTTTGTCCTGCAGTGGAAACTGATCCCAATACCGGAGAAGTAAAGGTTGCTCAAGTAGGTTTAAGGAGGGTTGAGAGTGCTTTGTTACAAGGTTACAAACGTGATGAGATTTTTTTAGCTAATCCTGATTATCTTGAAAAATCTGTTGGAAGCGACACAAAAGTAGTTGGAATAAATGTTATGGATCCATTAGGGATGGCTCCAGTAACTACCACCATGTCTCCAGAAAGATTATCCTATGTTGCAATGAAATTCAAGAGAATGTGTGCACAAATAATTCAGTTGAAAAAGAAATACAATTTTCATGTCGTTGTTGGAGGAAATGGTGCTTGGGAATTAGCGAAGACAGATAGAATGAAGATTCATGGAATTGATACAGTTGTTGTTGGTGAGGCAGATGAGTTAGCATTAGATTTGTTTAATGATTTAGAAAAAAATGATGCCCCTGAACTAATGCATTGTTTTGTGAAAAATATTCAAAATATTCCAATTATAGAGGGACCAACAGTTAATTCATTAATTGAAGCTATGCGGGGTTGTGGAAGAGGCTGTGACTTTTGTGATGTTAATAAAAGATCCAAGAAGGATCTACCTTTAGAAAGACTTCAGCACGAAGCAAAGATAAATTTGGATTATGGATTTGATTCAATTTGGTTGCACTCTGATGAGATGTTACTTTATGGGTGTGATAATAAAGACTTCCAACCAAATTATGATGCAATAATGGGATTATGGAAGGGGCTTAAAGGGATTGGCGCAAACTTTATTGGAACTACACATATGACATTTTCTGGAGTAGTTGCAGACCCAAAACTCATACGTGATATGTCTGTAGTGAATGAAATGCACAAAAATGGAAGATGGCTTTCAACTAATTTGGGAATAGAAACAGTGGCACCTAGACTGGTGGACAAACATCTTGGTGTTAAAACAAAACCATTCTCAAATGATGAATGGGGATGGGTTGTAAGAGAGGGCGCTAAAATCTTAAATGAAAATCATTGGTTCCCAGCTGCTACAATCATTATTGGGTGGCCGGATGAAGCGCCTGATGAAGTACAATACACAATTGATATGATGGGGGACTTTAGAGCAACTGGTTTTAGAGGACTTGTAGCTCCATTGCTCTACCAAGATTTTGGCGAAAAAAATTCCATGCATTTTGGTAATCTGAATGAAGCACAGTTTACTCTCTTTTGGAAATGTTGGGAAAATAATTTGAGAGTAATTAATGATATCATTCCAATTATTCTTCGAAACAAGACCTATGGGCCACCGATGAAGGTGTTTATGTATGGAATTCTTAAAGTTGGTACTTGGGCAATCATGCGATATTTACGAGGATTGTGTAAAGATCTTTTCAATGGAAGGACTCCTGATGAGATTATAGAGAAATATGCAAGGAGTCGTTCTGTAGCAGCCCCAGTATATACGAAATAAGTCTATAATTTTTCTAGTGCTGCGTCTGCCATGGTATTTCTTTTTGGCGTAATACAGACAAAATAGTTCTTATCTGCTCTTTCAATAGAATCAACTTTTTTGTATGTCTTTGAATTCATATCAAATTCGTATATTCCATTTTCAAGATCGCCTTTTACATAAATCATCAAATAACTATCTCCAGTTGCAGGACTCAACGGAATAAATGCCATAACAAAACCCTTGTAAGAGTTGACTGGCATTGTGTTTTTCATTGGGGGTGCAGCTGCAGACATATACATAAAAATATCTTCAATTGTTTCAAATTCCTCATATTCAACATGCATTATAATTAGTGGATTATTTTGAATATAATAACTTACGGAGTTTTTGATAGGTTTTATTTTTTAGATTTGAGGTGCTTATGCACTTTGTAGATAAATGTAGTAGGTGCAACAATATACAACCCAAGATTTAATGCAATGACTGAAATTCCAAATCCTAATACTTCAACTTCGGAACCACTATCTGCTAAGGTCATAATAGATAGTGAAGAAATCATTGGTGTAATGAATAGTTTTACTGCTTCCTTGAAGATTGGACTTTGACGTTCCAAATCAGCTATAGTTGGTGAGAAAGAGTAATAGAATTGGTTGAATGAAGTCATAAATGCGGATCCTGAAGAAGTACTAAGAACTGTATTATCCCTAATTTCTCTAAGGAATTGAACTTGTGGTGCTAATTCTGAACCATATGTTGCAGTTGCAATGAGACATCCTCCTCCGCCTTGTTGTTCTTCAACAACACAAACACCATCCTTTAGAATGGTTCCTGCACCACAAACTGGTTCTGGTTCAGGCTCTGGTTCTGGCTCTGGCTCTGGTTCAGGCTCTGGTTCTGGTTCTGGTTCAGGCTCTGGTTCAGGCTCTGGTTCTGGTTCAGGCACTGGTTCTAAACCAATTGCAGTGTATTCAAAAGTAGTACTGGTTTTTTGAGCTTCTCCATATTGAGCACTAATTTGATATTCTCCACTAGCTTTCCAAAATGAACCAGTACTGACAGAAAATGAGAACTGTCCAGATGAATCAGGTGAGATTTGATGAACTCCAACTAAATTATTTTTTGAATCAAATATTGTGATTGTGACATCCATAGCATAATTTTCATTAAGTGTTTGTATAGTTCCTGAGATTTTTATTGTGTTTCCTTCAGTGTAAAAGTCTCGATCCGTTTGTACAGTAAAAGGAGCGTCGATAGCACGTTCACCAATATCTTGACATGCACCAAGTTGGAAGACTTGGTTGGGACCACAATCTTCGGGGGATTGTTGAGCAAATGATGATGCTGAAAATCCATATGACAAAATTGAGATAACCATCATTGCTAATAATAGGCGCCCTGGAATAGTCATGTGTTGGATTCTAAAAACGTTCGAGGGTATTTATGTATTAAGTGAAAGAAAATTTGACACTATGATATCCTGATTAAAACCTACGTGACCGTTTTTAAGTAGAAACAAAAAATTTGAAAAGCTAATCCTCAAACAGACAGTTTTTTGAATTTTTTACCCATACAGTAATAATCGGCAATTCCATAAAATATGAAGAAATGTCCATATTTGTTAATAGAACCAAAGTTCTGAAGATTTCTCTCTTTGCAATACTTTCTGCTTTTGTAGTGGAATTTGTTTTTGGGATTTTCACAAATAGTTTAGCGCTTGTTACAGATAGTATTCATGCACTCTTAGATAGTGTTGTGACGATTGTTTTGTTATTAGCTGCAAGAATGGCGATCAAACCTCCTGATGCTGAACACACCTATGGACATGGAAAGGTTGAATCACTTGGAGGTTTGATTGGAGGAATAGCGATACTGCTAATTGCTGGATTTTTTATTTACGAATCAATTGGAAGAATTCAGAGCCCCCCTTCTGTATTACCTGGTCTTATTGCATTAACTGCTGGATTTTACACCATAGGTGTCGATGTTTTTAGAATCATCATTCTAAGGAAATCTATCAAAAAAATAGGTGGTACCACGCTTAAAGCTGATTATTACCACGCTTTCATGGATTTTGGGTCTACAATGATCGCAATTATTGGAATAGCTCTGGTTTCATATGGCTTCTATTTGGGAGATTTTGTCGCTGCACTAATTCTTGGGGTGGTTTTAGCTATTCTAAGTTTGAAGCTAATCTATACAGCTGGAATGGATTTGACAGACATTATTTCTCCTGAATTAGTAAAACAGGCAAGACAGATTGTTACAAATACTGAAGGGGTTATAGAATTAGGCCCCATACTAATGCGAAGATCTGGCGATACAGTTTTTGCTGACATAACAATATCATTACGAGCCGATGTTAGTTTTGATAAAGCGCATGAAATAAGTAACAATGTTGAAACTAACATTAAAAATAAAATTCCAAATGCTGCAATTACAATTCATTTCGAACCAAATTGGGAAGGAGTGCCACGAAATTCAAAAGTTAATGATATTGTATCATCTATAGATGGAGTGAAAGAGGTTCATAACATCAGTTCCTACAGTTCAGAAGGAAAAGTCTATCTTAGTTTACATGTGATGGTTGATCAAAAAATTAATCTTGATTCTGCTCATAAAATTTCTGAAATTATAGAAGAAAAGATCCAAGGAGAAATACCAGAAACTGAACATGTGACTATACATCTAGAACCATTTGTGGCTATTCCTGAAAATCTTAAAGTTAAAAGTAAAAAAACCGGTGAGCAAATAAATAAACTACTTAATGAATATAAAGAAATTAAAAAAATTGGAAGAATTATTACGCTAAATTTTAAAGATATTTTAAAAATTGATATTGATATTTCGTTTGAAAAGAACTTGTCAATTGAAGAAGTACATGATTTAACTTCTCAGATTGAGCAAAAAATTCGAAGTGAGTTCAAGAATTCAATAATTACTATTCACCCAGAACCAATTTAGAGTGATTTCTAAACAAGAATACTAGTCAGATACATTATCAGCATTCCTACAGCAATCCCAGATGCTACTGCTGCACTTGAAAGATTTTTGTCGCCTTCTTCTCGCACCCATCTTAATACCGTGATTACTACCTGGAATATTGCACCTGCTCCTATCGAAAGAAATACTATGGTCGCAAATGGAGAATAAACAAACCCGCCTACCCAGGCACCAAAAATAGCGGGAGCGCCGGCAATCATTCCCAATCCTGCAAGCTTTCCTATCAATGCTTTTCCTATCATTGATTTTCCTCGTGACATTGGTGCTGCAATGGCAATACCCTCAGTTGTA
>SDBU01010051.1_pt1 | contig 10536 bp, 12 predicted proteins | sample 2277071 | NCBI WGS metagenome assembly SDBU01 (sample SAMN10397929, study PRJNA504765) | marine sediment metagenome | isolation source: marine sediment core GS08_GC12, 126 cmbsf | place: Arctic Ocean: Gakkel Ridge, Loki's castle | collected 2008
GGTAAAAGAAAAAGGAAAGCAATTATTCCTAAGAAGTTTTTAAGAAGTCTTTTTTTTTTATCATGTTTCTTTTATTTCTATTGCCCAAAGTTCTGCTATATATGCGTTTCAAAAATTAGTAATCAAACCCCTCATTCCCGCGATCACTTGCCGGTGGTAAATGGCCGATTACTTCCCGGTCTAAATTTCCGTGTTTTAATGTTTCTATTGCTTTTCGTTTATCAAATTCGTACTTTAATTCCTTTTCGTTTAAGGGAATAGGCTTTTCCTTGCTCCCTTTATAATCAATAATTACTCCTGTTGCCCAAATCCCGTGCATGGCTCTTGGTATCCCGTGAGTGGTAGAACTTGGATCTTCACTCATGTCAGTATCAGAACTTAGGTCTGTTATTGCTGTCGGCCAAGTCTTACACCAAACCCTCAAACCATCAGTAGTAGCAGTAATCGTACCGGAATAAATAAAAATAGACTTTCTCAAAAGATCAAACCTAGCTCCATTGGGATTGTTTTTACTTACTTGGGAGTTATTGAATAAATCAGTAATGTTGGCTTCCGTAACAAGCGGATAATCTATCTGGTTAATATCAATTTCGGTTAATAGAATTGAATCAGTGCCACCTAATTTAGCCTCAACTCTTTTGATTCGAGAAATGATGTCTGAAGGAACAGGATATTCTCTATCGGTTATTGAAGAAGCCACTAAGTCTGTTGTTTGAGGAATTAGGAGTATATCTTCATCTGCCTTTAAAATCGCTTTAGCAATTTCATCCTGACGAAACTTCATATAACTCAACATTTCAGCATCAGGGAACGTAGTCGAATTGGTCCTAGTCTTGTATCTTACATGAGTTGCAAATTCTGTTGGTGTTGCCATATTTTCATTCTAACATATAGGAGAATTGTTAGCCTATGATTAGGCAGGCTCTAATGACCCGTCAATAGTAAGAGGAAGATAAGAAGCGAAAAATCTAATTGCACCTAAAGAAGTGTTGTTGGTAATATATCTATATTCAATTTGAGTAACTGCGGCGGTCTTTTTAGTTATAATAACGGGAGTAAATATATTTATACCTGCCTCTGCCGATTCTAATATTGCACCGGCAGCATTAGTAATTTTAGTTAAAGCCACCGCTACTAATTTATCTTTTACAATTAGTGAACCCGGTTTGATAGAGGATAAGGTAGTTCCACCAACTGCGGTTAAATATACCTGCGCTCCTTGATCGTTAATTCTCCAAGCACCTGCGGTATGATTCGTTCCTAATTGAGTTGTTACTTCTCCCCATAAACGAGTAAGCATAACTGATCCGGTAAGAGTAAAAAGGACTTTGACAATAGTTCCGTTGGCAGTAAAGGTTATATTTTTAGTTGCTTTGAATGGAGAATCGCCGTAGATTGGTCTACCGTTGCCATCCAAGTCAATGAGAGCATCATAGGTTGTCATATTATTCTACTTCCTCTACACTACCATCTACTGAAAGTTTAGCATAGACACAATAAAACTTTACTATTCCTGATGCAACTGTTTGTGCTGAAAATGTTAAATATAAATCTTCTGATGCCACCTTATACTTTATTCCGGCATATCCAGTATCTATTGGCCACAATGCCGGTCTTGCTTGCTCGCCCAACAAAACAGAAAAATCCCTGGAGGGTAACTCTCCTTTTATAACTGGAACAATATGAGCCAAAATATCGCCGGTAACTTTAAATAATTTAAGGGGGAATGTTAATTCAGAAGAAAAATCAATCTCTTTTCCGACTGCTTCAAAGTCGTGATTAGTGGACATAAAGGTTACTTTCCTTTCTTTGAAGATTTCTTTTTCTTTGAAGATTTCTTTAAAAGTTTCTTCGCTTGTGTCTTGTTTACTTTTATAGCTTCAACACAAAGAGGGCAAACATCGCCTTTTCCTTTAAATTCGCTGACACATTGTTTACAATAATTCATATTAGGTTGTAATTGCTACTCCACCAAGATAATTTAATCCAGCGTTCTTAGTACTGTAATCAAAACAATGGTCATTGTCTGCATAGTTAATAAAATGATTCCCGTCAATCGCCCAATCACTTACTGCTGGAGTAGGTAATTTTATAGCCAAATTGTTTCCACTTTCAACCGCCCAGAATAAGTTCTTTTTTATTTGTCCCATTGGTGCTGTTGCGTCATAACATTCAATAGCCATCCAGGTAGTACTTCCGCCAATAGTGGTAAAAGTATTTCCTCTAATTATGCCTCTTGTAGCTGATAACCAATCTACCATAGGAACATTAGCAGAACCACCCTTCCAAAAGTCGTTATTTTCAATAACTATTGAATCAGCGTCAAACGAACCTGCTGTTCCCATTTGAATAGCTTGAGTATTTGCTGATGCTGGTGCGTAGAAATAATTATCGTGTATCCATACTCCATAAGAAGCGGCCGTGTCTGATACCACAATTCCCTTAGAAGTTGTGCTGTTGTAAGGTGTAAGTCTAAAACCGGCAACTTCTACATTATGAGCGCCATTGATACTAAGAATATTAGTGTCTGATACTCCGTGCATCCTGATCTCTGTTCGTATTAAAGCCCTTCCCGACCCCATTTCAGCCGCTAAAAGCTTAAAATTACTTTGAGTAATGGCAATAGTAGCTGGTTCTTCATTATATTGTGCTGGTGCTACAATTACTCTATCATCATCACTCGCTACCGCTATGGCCTCTGTAATAGTCTTAAATGCTTTTGCCCAAGTTTTCCCATCTCCACTACCGGCAACATCTTTATTAACATACCACTTGTCGCCAACAATATAACCAGTAGCAAGATTTTGGCTATAAACCAGAGATTGAGCTAGGAATCGTTGAAGTCCTAAGTTTCCGTGTACTGTTTCTTGTGTGAGCCCTGGTGTTATCATATTTTTTCCTTTAATTAACCTAACCTAACCTAACCTTACTGAGTGGCATCAAATCTTGGAGATAAGAAGCCAATACTATAAAAAGTATCAGTAATCCAAGTTTCAGCTAAAGAATCTGTGACTGCATTAAAATCTACTGCTCCTGCGTCAACTGCGACTCTTACATAACCGATTGGGGTTACTGCTGAAGGAATTTCAGGGAGTAAAGCGTTTCCTGAACCAGAAGCAATTTCCCCCATGTGGAGAGTAGCAGTACCGGCAGCGTTCAAACAAAGTAGATAACAAGCCTCTTGAACTTCGTCAGCGTCAGCAGGAATATCATGGGTAGTAGCGGTAAAAGCAACCTCAGCAGTTGATTTAGACTTAAAAATACCATTATGCAAATACTTAGTAGTATTGGTAATTTTAACTTTTTCAGGAGCGCTAGACCCAATAACTACCCCCGGATCAACTAATGCCCGATATTTAAGACTGTCATTCAACTCATCAAAAGTATCCATTAACTGTTGGTGAGATAGTGCTTGTGTTTTACTTAGTGCATCCATATTATTAGCTCGATACTGCGTGTTCGATTCTACCAATCCAGCTTTGATTCAAGATTCTTGCTACATAAGTTGCTTTCCAACCGCTTGTTGCTCTTTGGTTCAATGGATCTTCACCAGCACCCAGAGGTTTAATTATATTTTTGAGAGCTTCACCTGAGATACGAGTTTGGGCGTAAGCGCGTGTACCAAAGATTAAGGTGGCGTGAACTGTGGTGACTAAGGTTCCATCGAAGGTCTTGGCCTCGGTAGTCATTACGAACCTAACATTACCAACTGAGCCAGCTTCATCTTCCATAACATTAGACTTATTAGGATATTTCTCAACTGGAATCCAACCTGTTGCATCATCCAAGTCGAAAAGAGTATCTTCACTGATAATTCCGATGAAGGAACGACCAACCGGTGTAGTGTTGTAACCAGTTGAAGGGTTAATCATTCTCATAACTGGCTTGGCGTTATTTCCTCGAAGGGTTCTAACCATTTCTTTAACTTCTGATCTGTTTAATTTCATCGCAGCACCGATAGTTGCTCGATCAGTGGCAGTTGAGGCGTATTGAACAGTAGTTCCGGCTGCAATTATATCTCTACAAAGGTTATCTAAAGTGAGTCCAACCTGATCCCCTAACACATCTTCAGCTACTCCGGTTAAAACTGGATCGTAGCTTTGCATATCAACAATGTCAGTTACAGTAACATAATCACCATACTGCAAAACCGTAGCGGTAAGTTCAGTGGTTGAGAGTTGTTTACCAGCCGGGGTAACACCTTCAGTTAGAGCGGTAGTAGCAGCAGCCAATACTCCATATCTTCGGAATTTAATGACATTAGTACCAGCTTTACGAGAAAGGTCTTTTACTTGAGCGAAACGATTATGAAGCAAACTTGGGGTTGCTCTATCAAGCAACACCTTATTATAGAAGTTATTAACTTCTGCTGGAATCTCTGTTCTTGTAGTTAAGTCTGGCATGGTTTAATAAAAAAAGACGCTTCAAAAGCGTCTGGTTATTCCATTTTCGCTACCTAAATTTAATATACAGGAATTGTAATAACCCTGTCAAGAGTAAACTTCAAATTATTCTAACTTGGTTCTAACAGGCTCACCCGTTTTAGGATCTTCTCTATCTATCAAGTAATCCTTGCCGGCTTCGGCTGTCATGCCTTGGGCATCACTTATCATATCCGCAACCTGTTGAGGGACATTGTCATATACACCATGAGGAACAAGCCACTTGAAGCCGTTTATCTGAACTGGCGTGTACGCTCCTTTTACATACACCTGTTCTTTCCTTTTGCTTATTTTATTAAAAACCCATTTTATTACCCCAGGTTTTTCCTTACCTTCACATGGAATTAAAATCCTTACTTTCGGCTGTTTCATCAAAATAGCTCTCATTCTTTCCGCCTTGCTCAAATATTTCTCTTTGTCTTTCTTTAATTGTCCCGGGGTTTCAACTTTCTGTGCGCGGAGAAGTTCAATTGTAGCTATAAGGGGTTTTTTAGTTTCAAAATTCTCGGCTTTTTCTTCAGACATACCTAGCTTAACTACCACTTCTCGGAGGTCTTTTACTGTCAGTTTTGTTAAATCTTGTTTTGTCTTTTTCATGGTTACTACTTATATTAAATATCTATTCTCTGCTTTGGTCAAGTATTTCCTGTTTCTTGGCGGCCACTTCTTTCCTTGAAGCCTTACTCCAATCAATCTCTCCGGCCTTTGGTTTCCTAGCACTACTGCCCGGACTTCGCGATTCTTCGGCTTTTTGAGTTGCTTCTCTCTCTTTTTTCGCCCCTATTTTTTGCTGGTCTTGAGATGAAACAATGCCAATGGCATCGCTGGCAACAAGAGAGGGATGAGCCTTCATGTACTTCAAGGCATTAGCTCGGTACTTACTAAATTCAGGGTTATCTCTGATAAAAGCATCAACCTCTCCTTCATCTGCTAGTTTTTGAGAGCGCTTAGTTTGAGCATCTAGCTGGTCTTGCAACGGTTTAATTTCCTTTTTGACCACTTTGCCAATGGCTTCTTCATCCTCCGGATCAACGTCATCATCATCTTCAGGTTCAGGTGTTGTTTCCTTCTTTTTCTTTTTGGGAGTACGGGTTCTTACCTCTATTTCTTCGGGGGGTTTTCCTTCTTCTTCCTCAAGAACATCCTTAAAAGTTTCCTTTTGCTCGTCTGTTAAATCATCTGCCTTTTCTCGAATAAACTTCGTTTGGTCTTCATCAAGTTTGTCGGGGGCTACTTCAACAACCTCATCTAAAACTAGCTCTGGGGGGTCATTTGGGGGATTGTTGTCTTCTCCTGGCATAATCGGTTTTTCCGTTGCTTAATAATACAACCTTATAAAGAATTTTGTCAAATCTTCATCCACCTGCCTTCTTGCGCTCCTCTTTTAATTGCTCAACTGTAAAGTAAGGGTCGGGGTTAATTTCTTCCCCTTCCGGAGAGGAAAGTCTTTTAATCGTATTGTCGGGGGTAGCTATTATTTCCCTATAAGCCTCCAATTTGTCCCTTAACCTGTTTGTTTCTTTTTCGGTGGCCGTTTCTCCTTTGAGGTTTAATCCCTTCACTATGAGGTGGGTAAGAGCTTCAATATTGGCATCAGCAACTTCTTCCAACAACTTCCAGCCAGGTTGGGCTATCAAATTTGTATAACTGGAAATTGCTGCTTTTATTTTTCCCTCGGTATCAAATTTAGGGTCTTTCATATTATGTTGCTAAACCAGGTGCTTGACTTGGGGTAATTGTCTTACCTCCTCTTGGTGAGCCAGGTGGTAATAACTTTTCTGTACCTGGTGGTTGAAAGGCTGCTTCCTCTGGTTCTTCCGGAAAGAGCTCCGGGCTTACTTTCTTAAAGGATAAAGCCTCCTTGTGAGCTTCAAGATGAGAATAGGTAGCGGCTGTATCAGCAGCCTTAGAATTGACTATTAAATGAGTATTGTGGTCATCTTCTCTTTGAACTGGTACAAGTTTATTCTCATTGAGCATTTCATTTTCATCCTCGGCGATTCTCTCGTCAATCGTTGGAGGGAAAAGCATATCAACCTCGTCTTTCTCTAATCCCTGAAGTTTTGCTAATTTCTTCAACCCCCATCGCCTGTTGCTTGTCGGTTCTTGCAAAGCAAGGCCAAAAAATTCAGTTAAGGTTATTCTCTCCTCAACTTGTCTTGCGCGGGTTAGAATCCTGCTTTCAATTGTTACGTCAGGGTCTATCTTGGCGATTATATTAGATCGCTGTAAGGTTCTCCATTTCGCCCCCAGAGCACCTTTCAATCTAAGTACCTTTTCATCAATCTTGTCTGTGAAATTATCCTTATAAAGCCTGTACCAATGTTGCCAAAATCTCTTTTCGCTCCATCCAAACACCTTGGCCGCAAGAGAATAACGAGTGTCTATATTAGAAGCAATCAAGTTAGTTTCGCCAAGTGGCCTGTCTTTTTCTGATTGAATACCTTGCTTAATATCGGGGGTAGCAGTAGCTTTTTGAGCAGAAACATCAAGAGAGTTATAAATAAAGTCTAACAACTGCATATTTGGTCTGGATTTAATTAGAGGTTCGATAGCACCACGAATAGTATTCGTTTCTTTGGGGTCAACCGGAATGAATTTATTAAAACCAAACTTGAGGTCCTTGCGGTTAGTTATCTTGTTGGAATCATAAATATAAGAAACGTACAAATCCGCTTTCATCGCATCAAGCCCTAAGTTTTGTGCAACCGCCCTAGCTCTTTGTTTATCTTCTGTTAAATCAGGAATTGAAGTACCATCCCAATCGTGAGAAGTAGGATAAAGAGGTCTATCAATTATCGGCCACAGAACCCTTTTGGCCTTAGTTTTTAGAACCTGTACTCCTATTACTTTATCTCTTTCATTAGCTAACCATACTTTTACTTTTTTAACCTTGCTTCCAATTTTCCAATGTGTGTACCACTCAGTAATATCGTACTCTGCATTGACACCCAATGCCTCTTCTCCATCAAACTTTTGGCTCTCTCTGCCCTGAGCCGAATCTCTAGCCTCTTGCGCCTTCTGTAAGAGTGCTTTAGTACCAGCACCGATTTTAATTCCCCTGAAATCGCTATCAAAAATATGAGGGTGTTCCTTGACATCCGGTTTTGTCATCTTTATTTCTCGGCCTAAGAATCTGGCAGCACCTTTTCCTGTCCGATTACCATTAACTGAAGTGGCTCTTGGGTCTTTAAGAAAGCTAAGGAAGTCTATGTTTTCCGGAATTGGAAGAAAGACATTATTTTCTGGGTCCCTTTCGTATTCAGAGAGTCCTAACAATCCCCGGCCACAGAACAAAGAATCCCAATCCCAATCATAATCAGTTTCATCCTTCTCCATATCCGTATAATCGCTTTCGGCCATTACGTCTAGGTTCTCTGCCGTTTCCTCATCCCCTTCTTCTTTTCCGCCGAACTCAACCATCAGACGATCTACATACAAAGAGGCCAGAACCGTCTGCATGATTGTAAACATAGTGGTGTCACCAACCGCCTTGGGGTCCCTTCTTTGATTGTTATAGAGTTTGAGTCTTACTAACCATGTGGCTATTTTAGGCTGTTGATGTTTCCATGCCAAGTCATACTCCGCCTGAATTTGTTTAGCCAAACCCTTGTAGGGATCGCTAGGAGTTTCAGCTTTTTTAGCTTTCCCGGCTTCTTCAACTTTAGGTAGTGTTTCTTCTGGCATATTATTTACCCTTCTTTGCATGATACGCTTGCATTTGAGCCTTGGTCCAAATCTTACCGCTTGGTGAACGATACTTTCCTTTGTTCTTGCCGAACATTATCTTCTTGAATGGCATCTTAATTAATTAAGGCTCCTACTTTCTTTCTCGAGCCTTCAAACGCTTTAACAACTCCTCTTGTCTTTTTATCTATCTTTGTTTCCCCTAACAGAAAATCAACCGTAGTGGCTGCGCTAGCAAGAATAAGGGCAGCCGATTGAGCAACTTCGGATTTTGTATGTTTCCTGCCCGTTTTAGTTTTAATAATCAAGTAGGAAGAATAAATTTCTCCCTTGAATGGAACTATAAATTCAAAAATCTCCTCATCAATTTGACGAAGGTAAATCATTATTCCTTTGTAGGGCAGCGCTTTAAGCATTTTTATACGTGCCTTTACTTTTTTAGGTTTTAGTTCTGGGACTTTTTTGACCATAAAATTATTATAGCATTAACTCTTTTGTCTTAATATTTCTGGTGCTCTACTTCGTTGTACTTGTCTTGACAACTTCCCTACACTTGTTTGTAAAACCACACTCCAGCTTCCGTCATCTCTTGCCCGAAAAGCTGGATTGATTACTAATCTAAATCCATCTTCTTCACAAAGTTTCTCATACTTTGCAAAAAACTCTTTCATCCTCTCTTGTTCTGTTTTTGTTCTGCCCTCAACTGTTTTTTTAACCTTGTCTGGCATAAATACTCACCCCCTCTATTATACTGCGTCTCCGTCAAACATCTTGTCTACCTGGAACTCTACATGGTAATCTAAAACGATTATCTCATTAGTTATGTCTGGGTTAGTAGCATCAATCCTTCTTAGCCTGAAAGCTAAATCATCATGGTCTGTTAAATCATCAGGGTTATCAACGTCATAATCTAACGCAAACTGGAGTTCATAAGTAGAATACTGAGCGTTTCTATCTGTTAAGACTGCCTGTTCTACTTCTACATCATGGCTTGTTACTGGTATAACATCGCCTTCAGTTAAATGTTCCCAGGATACCTGGAACTTGAAGTTATCATTTACATCCTCTGCTCCTGCTAAAGCCACTAATAGATGGATAATTGGATTACTAGTTCCATCCCACCTTCCTGGCACATGGATATTAAAAAACAATTCTTCATTCTGGCCAGCAACATAAACAGGCATTGAATAACCATGAAACACACCTACCACTACTTGAGCTGGTTTCCCCTGTGCAGTAATGACAGTGTAATCAATGTCGGGCCTCATCGCCAACCATCTCTTGGCAGTACCTTTCAAAGTAACAATTCCACCATTATCTATTTCAATATAGTTAGTTGTAGTTCCTATTCTTATTTCACCACCTACTAAGGCTCTCAACATTCCTGTTATTGTTCCTCCAGACCCATCATTAGTTACATCTAGTTTTAATCCGCCACTAAATGTAGTCCAAGCAAAATTTTGTGGATTAGCTCCACCTGAATCTTGAATCATATTAAAAATAGAACCACCATCTCCAAGTTGTGTTCCATCAAAACCAGCGTGAACTCCCTTTATTTGAAATTCTCCACGACCATTTGTTGACACTCCGTCAATAATTATTCTAGCTCTCGCATCACTTGTTGTTGTGGTTGTAACCTGTATACCCCCCGTATCTGTTTGGACTACTTGAAGGGTATCACCCGCATCCTCAACGCCAATTCCAACCTTGCTGGCAAAATAATTCTTCCCCCCCGCTGAATAAATTCCATAATTTGTACCACCAACAGTTTGATTATCAATATAAAGACCATAGTTATTGGTAATCGCCCCACCGCCTGAATTGACTGAACTAGCAATATGCAAACCATAAGCACTAACGATTGTCCCAGCTCCTTGATTTGCCACAAGACTGCTAATTCCATAAGCTGTAGTAATTATTCCCGTACTATCATTACTGACTGCCCCACGCAAACCGTGAACTGTAGAAACAGTACCCGTACCAGCGTGATTAACTTGTCCTTGTACCCCACGAAGTTGCCCAGTAAAATCAAATTCATTACCACTTACAACTCCACAAGTTATAACAGCACCATACCGATTAAATGCAATATTTTCTGTCGGGTCTGAATTGAGGGTACTTCTAATCCCAAAAAAATCGTTTGAAATATTGACTGTTTTTTCGTTTACTACTAGCCTGTAAATTTCACCAGCGATAGGTGTATTACCTTGATTACCAAATACAGCATTACCTCTTACGTCAAGTAACTCTCCAGGGCTATCCGTCCCAATGCCGACGTTGCCAGCGTTGTCAATAGTCATTCTTGTTATAAGAACTGTGTCTGTATGTTCTGTTTTTGTTGCAAAACGAAGGTGTCCCTTAGCTCCTTCGGCATTGTTTTGGGTTATATGTCCAGTAATAGCAGCCC
>SDBU01010052.1_pt1 | contig 10534 bp, 7 predicted proteins | sample 2277071 | NCBI WGS metagenome assembly SDBU01 (sample SAMN10397929, study PRJNA504765) | marine sediment metagenome | isolation source: marine sediment core GS08_GC12, 126 cmbsf | place: Arctic Ocean: Gakkel Ridge, Loki's castle | collected 2008
CCTGCACCCCCGCGACAAACGTCCGCAGCACGCGCACGGACGCGATCCTGTCCGGTGGCACTGCCAGCGGATCTGCGTCCAGGACAGCGAAGTCGGCCAGTTTTCCCGCCTCGATCGTACCTTTCGTCGTCTCCTCGAACTGAGCGTAGGCGGCGAGCGGTGCATGCATTCGGAGCGCTGCCTCGGCGGTAACGGCCTGCGCTGCCCCGCACGAGCGCCCGTCCGCGGTGAGCCTGGTCGCGGCCGCCTGGACGCCGGCCAGGGGCGCGTACGGACCGACGGGTGAATCCGAGCCGGCCGCCACAATGACCCCGGCCTCCATCAGCGAACGGACGGGGTACAGGTGCTCCGGCGCGGCGCCGCCCTCTTGTGCGGCCAGCAGATACCGGGCGCCCCGCTCGAGAATGAAACCCGGCTGCGATACGACCATCGCTCCCGCTTTGCGGATGTCACGCGTGGCCCCGGGCGGGCACTCCGAAGCATGCTCGATGCGCCAGCGCAGGTCCGGCCGCGGCAGCATTTCGTGCACCAGCAGCATCACCGTCGCGGCCTCGTAGATGGCCTCGCGCTCGACAGCATGAACGGCCAGCTGGCGGCCGTCCGCCGCGGCCCTTCTGGCCGCGGCCAGAACCGCCCCCCGCGGGGGGTCGAGGCCGCCCGACGTGACGGAGAGTGACAACTTCGCCGCGCCCAGGCGCACCCCCTCCACGTCGCCACCGGTCTTCGGAATGTCCTGCATTGCGTCCGTCATGACCGCGACGCGGGGGACGAAATCGCCGCTCGCGCGCAGGTTGCGATACAGATCCAGACGGGCGGCCCCGTTGCGCGGCCCCGCATCTGCCACCGAAGTCACCCCGGCGGACAGCAGCGCCTCGGAGGCAGCGCGCGCGTTGGCGCGGGCCTCCGAGGAGTCGAGCGGACGCATGCGCTCCGACACGAAAGCGCCCATCTCGAACAGCAACCCGGTCGGCTCGCCCGTGTCGGCATCCCGGTCTATGACGCCGCCCGGCGGCTCAGGCGTTCCGGCGCCGATGCCCAGCAGGCGCATCGCCTTGGTATTGAGCACCATTGCGTGGCCGCTCCCGTGAGTCAGGCGGACGGGAACCGTAGGGACAGCGGCGTCGAGGTCGGCCCGCGTCGGGTGGCGCCGATCAGCCAGCAGGAGCTCGTCGTATCCCGCGGCCTTGACCCAGGCGTCGGCCGGTGTCCGTGAGGCTGCTGCGCGCAGCCGGTCCTGGATGTCCCTGATCGACCGCACAGCTCTCGGACCGCAGTCGACCGCCCGCAGGGCTGCACCAAGAGCCAGCGGATGGCAGTGGGGGTCGATGAATCCGGGGAGAACCGTCGCTCCCCGGCAATCCACGCGGTCCGTGCCGGGCAAGATGGCCTGCGCCGGCGGGTCGCCGGTTCCCACCCACGTCGTGCAGCCACCGGCGACTACCACCGTCGACGCCCGCGTGCCGCTGGAGTCGAGCGTGACGACGTTCGCGTTGTACAGGAGGAGATTCGAACCCTGCATATCGTCAGTCCAGGAGAGACCAGGCCCGGCCCGCGACGCCGTCCGCCGGCGCCTTGAGGGCAGCCGGAGCCGGAGACCGTTGCCCGACTGCTAGAATACCGGCTTCGCATCACCGGCTTCTCATCGGGGCCATCCTTTGTCCGCCCGCGCTCGCTCAACCTCACCGAAAACGCCTCGCCGCATTCGGCCATCCGGGCGGCGGCGCGTGCAGGTGGACCGGGTCGTGTGGAAACTCCGGGAGGCCGGTGGCCCGGTCCATCGCGGCCCGGAACGCCCGCCCGTGGACCAGCTGGTGGGCACGATCCTCTCGCAGCACACCTCCGACATCAACTCGGACGAGGCGTTCAGGCGCCTGAAGGTGCGGTTTCCAACCTGGGAAGGCGCGCTGGCGGGCGATCCGGCCGACCTTGCAGATGCGATTCGCGTCGGCGGGCTGGCAAACATCAAGACCGATCGCATTCGCCGGGTGCTCTCCGCTGTCCTGGACCGCAGGGGAGCGCTGGAAATCGACTTCCTCCGCGACCTGCCGCTGGACGAGGCGAAGGCCTGGCTGCGCGAACTGCCGGGCGTCGGCCCGAAGACGGCCGCGGTTGTGCTGGTGTTCGCTCTGGGCATGCCCGCCATGCCCGTGGACACGCACGTCTACCGCGTCTCGAAACGCCTCGGCCTCGTTCCGCAGAAGACAAGCGTGGAGAAGGCGCACGACATACTCGAGAGCATGGTGGAGCCGGAACACGTCTTCGAGTTCCACGTCATGCTGATCAGGCACGGACGCGAAACCTGCAAAGCTCAGCGTCCGCTCTGCACCGCCTGCATCTTGCGCGAGGATTGCCCGTCCGCCCCCGCATTCGAGCGAGCCGCCGCGAGACGGAGCCGGGGAGGTGCGTCGGCAGCGCGGCGCCGCCCCGCATGACACGGGCGAAACGACGCCCGCGGTGGTAGGCTGAGCGTTCCATGCACCGAAGAAGCGGGAGCCGGAAATGGCAAGAATCGGGATCGTCAACGTAACGGGCTATTCGGGAGCCGAGCTCGCGCGGCTTCTCTCCAGGCACCCGGAGGTCGAACTCGTGAGCGTCACCGGGCGCAGCCAGGCGGGCCGCAAACTGGGCGAGGTCTTCCCACATCTGCGGCGCATCGATATGACCATCACGCCCGAACTGGACGGCGCGGTGGACGTTGTCTTCTCCGCTCTCCCCCACGCGGCCAGTGCCGAAATCGTCGGCCCGCTCTATCGCGACGGAGTCCGGTGTATCGACATCAGCGCCGACTTCCGCCTGAAGAGCCTCTCCGAATACGAGTCGTGGTACCAGGTCAAACACCCGTGCCCCGATCTCATCGGCGAGGCGGTCTACGGCCTTCCCGAGCTGCACCGGGAAGAAATCGCCAACACCCGCCTGGTCGCGAACCCCGGCTGCTTCCCAACGGGCGCGATCCTGGGACTCGCTCCGGCCGTGAAGGAAGGCCTGATCGAGCCCAACGTCGTGGTGGACTCGAAGACCGGCGTCTCCGGGGCCGGCCGCACAGCGAAAATGGAGTTCGGCTTCTCGGAACTCAACGACACAACGTCGGCGTACGGCCTGGGCGGGCATCGCCACACGCCGGAGATGACGCAGGAACTCAGCACCGTGGCCGCCGACGGGGCCGTCACCGTCACCTTCGTGCCGCACCTCGTGCCGATGACCCGGGGCATCCTGACGACGTGCTACGGCGTCCTGAGGAGCCGCGTGTCCGAAGTGCAGGTAGCGGAGCTGTACAGCGACTACTACGAACGTGAACCGTTCGTCTCCATCGTCTCGAGCTCGCCGACAACGAAGCAGACCTGGGGCAGCAACGACTTGCTGATCTGCCCCACGGTGAACGACCGGACAGGCATGCTTGTGGTTGTGACGGCCCTGGACAACCTGGTCAAGGGCGCGGCGGGCGCGGGCGTCCAGAACATGAACGTGATGCTGGGACTGCCTGAAACGATGGGACTTGAGCACCCGGCAGTCTACCCGTAGGGGCGGCCCAGAACCGAACCCGCCGGCAGAGGCCGGGCGCGCTGAATCCCGCGCAGGCGCGCCGCTTGCCGTCTGCTATCCTGAATCGTTCGTCGAACCGACAGCGCGCCCCGTTGGTGCAGCGGCCTAGCACGTCGGCCTTTCAAGCCGGAGATCGCGGGTTCGAATCCCGCACGGGGTACCAGCTATTCTCGTGTCTGCAGCGCTGTCCGCAGCATCCGATACATCTGCCGTTGGAGGTCTCTCGGCGCTTTCCGCGCTAGATTGAGAAGCTCCGGCAGCACGCCCTTTATGGTCGCCGGTTCCTCCAGGTAGCCCGCTGCCATCAGCAGGTCCGCGGTCGTTGTCTCGAGCGTTTCGGCGAGCGCGTACAGCTTGTACCGGGGCGGAAGATCCACTTTCCCCTGTTCAATCGACGCAACGTGCGACTTCGTGAGGCCGGCAAGGTCAGCCAATCCTCGCTGCGAGAGCCCCAGGCCCATCCGCAACTCCTTCAGTCGCTCGCCCAATCGGTTCGGGGGTAGTCGCTCCATCAAAGCGCCCCTAACCCCTGGCTGCTCTGCAGCCGAAGCTGTTGTCATTTGAGCCTGCCCTTCTAGGTGGCCCAGTTGTCCGGGAGGCGGTCATGGACCGAGCCAAGGATCGCTCGGGGACCTGGACCAGGCGATGCCCTACCCGGTCGCGTCGCTCTCAAGCCGGAAGAGTTCGCTTATCACCTGCACGTGGACCTCGGGAGCGTGGCAGTCTTGCCTCGCGCACTCGCTGCAGTCGCGCTTGAGGCAACGGATCGGATCGTCAAGCATCCTTTTCACGATGGCCTTTGTCATGGCCGCGAGGCTTTCGCGCTCTTCGTCGGAGAGGCCCGGTAGCTTCTTCAGCGTCATGTCGAGCTGGGTCTGACGTATGGACTCCGCCTTTTGCGCCAATGCCCCGACCGTGGGCCTCACCTTGCAGGTCTCAAGCCAGGCCATGTACTTGGCCACCTCGGCGTCCACAGTCTCCGTCGCCCGGCAGGTTTCACCGCGCCGGAGCAGCGCGTTCGTGCGGGCGATCTGGGTGAGGTCATCGATGTCGTAAAGGGACACGTTCCTTATGTGCCGGACCCCCGTGTCTACGTTCCTGGGGACGGCGATGTCGACCACCACAAGGGGGCGCTCCGGGCGGCGGTTCATAGCTGCCTCAACCAGTTGCCGGTCCAATATGGTGGCGGGCGCATCGGCACAGGTAACAACTACATTGGCGTTGACCAGCGCATCATCAAGATCATCCAGAGCGATAGAGCGGCCTCCCAACTCGGCGGCCAGGGTTGAAGCCCTCTCCAGAGAGCGGTTGGCAACCGTTATATGCGACGCTCCCCTCGCCCGGGCCGCCTTGGCTACCATCCGCCCGGCCTCGCCAGCGCCGATTACCAGTATTTGGCACTCCCCCAGGTCGCCGACCTTCCTCGTGGCCAGGTCCACGGCCACCGAGCCAACAGACAGAGCGTTCCTGCTCAGCCCTGTCTCGTGGCGAACACGCCGCCCCGTCCGGACGGCGCGGCGGAAAAGGCTCAGTAGCGGCAAGCCCGCGCTGCCGGTCTTCTCCGCTCCCTCAAGGGCCTCTCCCACCTGGCCGAGCACCTCGTGCTCGCCGATGATCATGGAATCCAGCCCACAGGCAACCCGGAAGAGGTGGCGGACCGCTGACTCGCCCTCGTGAACGTTGAGATAGGGGCGTAGCTCGGTCCGGGAGATCCCGGCGCGAGCACACAGGAAGTCCACGGCGGCATTCCGGCCGCAAGTACCGTCCTGATCAACGCCATAGATCTCAGTCCGATTGCAGGTGGAGAGTAGAACTCCCTGGCCCACGCGCTCCAGAAGGGAAGACAAGACGTCCGGCAGTTGCTCGGCGCTAACAGCCAGTCGTTCCCGAATGGCTACAGGCGTCTTGCTCTGGTTCGCTCCTATTGCGTAGAGCTGCATTGAGTGGTCAGCCTCGCTCTGGCCGGGAGGCCACGCCAAGACGCTCCAGCACCATGTCCCGGGCTTCGTCGACTCGCCGTGCGCGCAGCAACTCCAGCAGCGGCTCCAGGTCCAAAGCCTCCTGCCAGGTATCGCCGAGTATCGTGACCCCCCTGGACTTCAAGTCGGTGCGAACCTCGCTTAGCAGCGAGGCCAGCTGGGCGTACTCGGGCCCAAACTCCGCCTCCAGCTTAACGCGAATTCGCCGCGCCAGAGCGGGGCTCGCGCCTCCCGTGGATATGGCTATGGTCACGTCGCCGCGGCGCAAGTAGGACGGAGCGATGAAACGCGAGCTCCTCAGGTCGTCGACCACGTTTACGAGCGCCCCGCTCTCTCTGGCGTCCTCAGCGACCCTGCTGTTTACCGTCGCGTCATCGGTGGCAGCGATAGCCAGGAAGACGTCTCTAAGGTTTCGCGCGTTGTATTCGCCGAGGACCGCGTGCACGTTTGGGTCCCTGGCCAGATTCTCCATCTCGGGGCACAGTTCCGGGCTGACCACTGTCACCGCAGCGCCGTGCTCCAGAAGGGTCTTCGCCTTGCGATACGCCACAGGGCCTCCGCCTACAACAAGGCACCGCAGCCCGTGGATGTCCAGGAAGACGGGATAGTGAGGGAACGCATGTCCGGTCATGCCGAGTGTTTCCTCTTCGTCTGTTCAAACGTGCTGGCAGCCCGGTTCGTCCAATGTGAGTGGCCGCTCGGCCAACCGCTGCGACGAAACGCCGAAACGGTCGAAGGCGAACGGTGTTGTCACAGATATTTGGCCCGCCAGGTCACTGAGAGTCATCCCGTTCATTTGACTGTGAATGGCATCGGCCACATCGGCGAGGCCGCCTCGGGCACCGCAAGAAGACGAATGATCGCAAAGAGAGGGATCCCGTGTGCAATCCATCACGGTCAACCTCATTCATTAGTGAAATCATACGCATAGTAACGCCTCTTCGGCTTCTGCGCACCTGATTTCAAGCTCCCGGCCCTGGAACGCCATGCAACTCGGCATCGCCTCCGCGGATAGTGTCCCGGCAAGCACCGCGTCGCCGCAACTCCGCCGGAAGACGGGCTGAACCGGGGAGGGCAGGGCGCGGAGGCGGGATGTCGGTTCGAGTCCGGGGCAAGGCGTCGGCCCATGGTGCATCGCCGCGCTTCCCCGACGGGAAGCCCTACGAGGAGCACTCGCCCTCGCCGCGCTCCAGCCTGTAGACACCGGTCCGGTCCCAGTCGACGTACTCCTCGATGTGCTCGCGGTCCCTCGGCACGGGTTGGGAGAACTGCTCTAGCAGGCTCTCGAACGCGGCCACGCCCCGGCGGAGGACGAAACCCCTGAACCTCTCCCCGTCACGGCGCTCGGCCCTGTAGAAGTCGAGGACCGCTGTCAGGGCCGCGGGAACCCTTTTGGCCGGCAATCGGGTCGAAGCCCGCGTGCCGAAGGCCACGTCGCCATGCTCGTAATGGCCGCCGAGGAACATCTGGTAGGCCGGAACATGGTGGCCGCCGGGGCCCTTGATGACGGCGCCGTGGAAACCGATGTCGGCGATGAGGTGATGCCCGCAGGAGTTCGGACACCCGCTCGCCTTGATACGGATCTCGTTGATCAGCGGGTCGCTCACATCGTGGCTCGCGAGCATTTCGCTGATGGCCGTTCCAAGGCCCATCGACGACGTGATGCCGAGCTTGCATGAGTCGGTCCCGGGGCAGCTAGTGATGTCCGCGATGGTGTTGCATCCGCTCCGGTTGAGCCCGATCTCCCCAAGGCGGTCATAGACCCCGAGGAGCGACTCGGTGGGCACCCAGCGAATGACGACGTTCTGCTGAATGTCGAGACGCGCCCGGCCCCCGCCGTGCTCGCGCACGATGGTAGCGAGGGGCGACCACTGATGTGCGTAGAGGTCGCCGTTTTCGAGCCTGACGCGGACCACGTTGTAGCCGTCCTGCCGCTGGGGCTCGACGTTCGTCCGCACCCATTCCTCGAACCCCGCGGGGGCGTCGCCGGGAGATGCGGAAGTTGCTACGCCACGCCTCGGCGGGGCGTCCGCCTCCTCGTCGTCCAGCCACAGGAGGGCGTCAAGGTCGATCGGCTTCTCCGCCCAATCGCCCTGAAGCTCCTTCTCCACCAGCCGGCGGAACTCCTCGATGCCAAGACGACCGATCATGAACTTGAGCCGCGCACGCATACGATCTTTCCGTTCCTCTTCAGAGCGGTTGAATACTCGCAGGCAGGCCTCGGTGACGGAGAGGTAGTCGTCGACCGATACGAACTCGTAGAGGGTGACCGCGGTGCGGGGCATGGTCGATAGACCACCGCCGACGGTCATGCGAAACCCCTTCTTGCCGTTCTTGATGACGGACTTGAACCCGATGTCGTGGATTCCGGTTATCGCCTCGTCGCGGTCGCTCCCGACGAACGCGGCCTTGATCTTGCGCGGCATGTTCTGCGTCAGATCCAAGCGCACGAAATACCGTGCGAACGCGCCGGCGTATGGCGTGGGGTCGAAGACTTCTCCACGCGCCACGCCTGCCGTAGGCGAGCCGGTGACGTTGCGCACCGTGTTGCCGGACGCCTCTCGGGTGCTGATGCCAGCGTCTGCGAGGATGCGCAGGATCTCTGGCGCGGCTTCCAGGCTGACGTTGTGGAACTGGATGTTCTGGCGCGTGGTGACGTGGCCCTTCTTGAGCGCGGGGTACTCGGAGGTGATCCCACCGAGTACGTCCATCTGATCGGCGGTCAGGCCGCCGAACGGCGCCTTAACGCGCACCATGTGCCGGTCCGGCTGGCGCTGGCCGTAGACGCCCTGGCGCAGCCGGAACGCCAGAAACTCGCTCTCTTTCCACTCGCCGTTTCGGAACCGCCCGACCTCGCGCTCGAAGTCGTCGATCTCTTCCCCGATGATCGGGATGACGCGTTGGTTTTCCAGCTTCGGTGTCCACGCTGGCTTCCGGGTCTGGTGGGTCACGTGTGGCTCCTTGGTGGCCTGGCAGGCGAGGGACACACCGGCTCCCGACTGGAGACGTTGCGCGTCTCGCGGCGGCATTGGCGTGGCACATGCGGATGATATGCGAGTTGGCACATTTGGTGTCGCGGAGGGCCTCCGGCGGCGATGCATGGGCAGGAAGAGTGGGCGGCGCGGCGCGTTCGCGCTGGTCGCCCATGTCCGCCCCGGGCCAGCCTGCAAGACCGACACACGCAGGGAACGAGAGGGTCAGACGAAGCCGGAGCCGACCGCAGACCGCGGCGGCCGTCACGACACTGACAGACGCACTCCCGGCCGGGGCCCTACCCCGCCTTCAGCCAGCGGGCGGCGTCCTTGGCGTGGTAAGTGATGATGATGTCCGCGCCGGCACGCTTGATGCCGAGCAGAACCTCCATAGTCGCGCGCCGTTCGTCGAGCCAGCCGTTGGCCGCGGCCGCTTTGAGCATCGAGTACTCGCCGCTCACGTTGTAGGCTGCGAGCGGAAGGTCAACACGGCTACGGGCGCGCGCTATTACGTCCAGATAGGCAAGAGCGGGCTTCACCATGACGATGTCCGCCCCCTCCGCCACATCGGCCTCGATCTCTCGGAGTGCCTCTCCTGCGTTTGCCGGGTCCATCTGGTAGGCTCGCCGGTCACCGAACTGCGGCGCAGACTCGGCGGCGACTCTGAACGGCCCGTAGAACGCCGACGCGTACTTGGCGCTGTAGCCCATCACCGCGGTCCCCGAGAAGCCATTTGCGTCGAGCGCCCGTCGAATAGCGAAGACCTGCCCGTCCATCATCGAGGAGGGGGCCACGACGTCGGCACCCGCCTTTACCTGCGAGAGTGCCGTCTTCGCGAGGAGTTCCAGCGTCGCATCGTTGTCCACGGTGCCGTCGGCCAACACGGTGCCACAGTGGCCGTGGTCGGTGTACTCGCACATGCACACATCGGTCACGATGACCAACCCCGGCTGCGCCCTCTTGATGAGACGGACGGCTTCCTGTGTGATGCCGTCGTCGGCGTAGGCGCCGGTGCCCCGCGCGTCCTTTTCCGACGGCAGGCCGAACAGCAGGACCGCAGGAATCCCCAGGCCCGCGATTTCAGCGATTTCCTCCTCCAGCCTGTCCAGCGACAGGTGGAAACAGCCGGGCATCGGCGGGATCGGCTCCCGCAGGCCGTGGCCCTCCTTGACGAACAGCGGATAGACCAGGGTATCGATGGAAAGCCTCGTCTCGCGGACCATCCCCCTCAGACCCTCGGTGGTCCGTAGCCGCCTGGATCGCATGATTGTCCGGCTCGCGTTCACCTCAGATGTTTGGTCTTCGATGCTCATGAGAATCGCTCCACGATGGCCTCGACCAGCGAGGCCATCGATCGCTCCGCTGCCACTGCGTCCACCCTGATACCCCTTTCCTCGGCGCGCCCGGCTGTGATGGACCCGATGCACGCCACGACCGTCTTATTCACCGGGTTCACGTTGTCGTCTAGCAGCCGAACAAGATTGTCGACACCGGACGAGCTGGTGAACGTAGTCACGTCGATGCCCGACTCGTAGGCGGCCACGGCCCGCTGTCTCGAGTCCTCTGGCGTCTTCGTCCGGTACCCGACGACCTCGTCCACCTCAGCACCACTCGCCCGTAGGCCCTGTGCCAGAACGTCCCGGCCGATATCGGACCGTATCACCAGTATCCTCTGGCCTGCGGCGCCCTGCCTGGCCAGTTCTGCCACAACTGCCTCCGAGACGTACTCGCCCGGCACAAGGTCCGCGCGGATGCCCAGCAGCGACAGCAGGGAGTCGGCTGTGGCCGGTCCCACAGCAGCGATTCGCACACCGGCGAACGACCGGGCATCAAGGCCAAGGGTATCGAACCTGTCCCTGACGCTGCGCACGCCGTTTGAGCTGCCAAAGGTGACCCAGACGTACCCGGCGAGGTCGCGGAGCGCCGCATCGAGGCTCGCCGGATCTGCAACCGGCACGATCTCGATGGCGGGAATCTCGACGCCTTCGGCGCCCGCCGATTCCAGCAGGGTCCGTAGTTGGCTTGCCTGGGTTCGCGTACGGG
>SDBU01010053.1_pt1 | contig 10533 bp, 13 predicted proteins | sample 2277071 | NCBI WGS metagenome assembly SDBU01 (sample SAMN10397929, study PRJNA504765) | marine sediment metagenome | isolation source: marine sediment core GS08_GC12, 126 cmbsf | place: Arctic Ocean: Gakkel Ridge, Loki's castle | collected 2008
TGGTCTTCGGCTATATAGGAATCCCTTATCTTTGTGATCTGAAAGAGGGAGGGCCTCAACAACATTAATTGTCATATGCTTCAGCGTTTTTTCATTGAGTTTGGCAATTGCGGCTTCACCCTCATCCTTCGAAGCCATTTCAATAAAGCCATAGCCACGCAGCTGACCACTACCAATATACTTGTCGTTCATGATGATTACAGATATCACTTTTCCAAAAGCCATGAATTCTCGCCTCAGTTCCTCCTCAGTCACTTCCAGAGACAGGTTGCCCACATAGATATTCATATTGACACCTTTCTTCGGCAATGGGGTTATCCCTGATCTACGCTTTACCAGTAGCCCTGGGGAGTTATGAATATATTTTGCTGTCGTAGTTAGATATGGGTTATGGGGAAGTCTAATATCTTCTCTGTCTTCCTCCGCCAAATCCACCACCTCTACCATCACGGTAGCCACCGCCTCTGCTGTCGGTACGAGGACGAGCTTCATTGACCACAACTGTCCGCTCTTTGAGTATTTTCCCGTTAAGGCCGGTGATTGCAGCCTCAGCCTCAGACTTTGACGCCATTTCAACGAAGCCAAATCCCTTGGGTCGTCCGCTGATCTTGTCGGTTATTACGCTTACAGAAGTTACCTCTCCAAAAGCCACAAATTCCTGCCGTAAGTCTTCTTCGGTTACCTCGTACGATAAGTTACCCACATATATTTTCATGTTGGATTCCCCTCCTTAGATTGTATAATCTTTGTTGAAGTGACATACACAGGCCAGGCGTACCTTACCTGTGCATGTCTTCAAGAGCAAACTATCGGGACCTGCTCAGCCTGACCTTATTGTAGCAATCGCTGCAATAAACCGGCCGATCTTCGCGGGGCTGGAATGGTACCTGGGTAGCTTTTCCACACTCGGCGCATACCGCAGGAAACATTTCGCGTTGGGGCCGGTAGCCATAGCTATCATTCCTATAGCTGTTGCCACTGTTGCCGTACTGCCGTGCCTTCCTTTCCTGGCGGCATGAGGGACAGCGCTTGGGATGATTAGCGTAGCCTCTGGACGCAAATTGTTCTTGTTCGCCAGCGCTGAAGGTAAAGGTAGTCCCACAATCGGAACATTGGATCGACTTGTCCTCAAAACTCATTGGATGACCTCCTCTCTTCGGAATTTTAGTTGGAGCTTGGGTCATCCAATACTTAATATCAACCTATGGGGATTATAAGAAGCTTGTAATAACCTAAACAGAAACTATCATATAAATTATACATTAAAGCGACCAACTTTGCAAACAAATAATTAGCCTTGCCAAAAACAGCGGCGATTCAAGTATGCATAAACCGGAGTGCTATTATTAAGACAGGAATTTGAAAAAATCCAAGAACACAGGCTATCTCACTGTCCATATCTATTCAGCTTACTCCGGGGATGGTTTTTCAGCCTTGCGCTTTCTCGCCTCTTGAGCCTCGGCTGTCGCCTTCTCCCGAGCTAAATAGGCTTCCCTTCTTGCCTGTTCTCTAGCTAGTCGCTCAGCTTCCTCTGCAGCGCTCTTCTCTACTCGCTTGGCTTCCTTTTCTTTCCGGGCTTCTTCCATTGCCTGTTCTCTAGCCCAATAGGCTTTTTTTCTTTCCTGCTCTCTGGCTAGGCGCTCAGCTTCCTCTGCAGCGCTCTTCTCTACTCGCTTGGCTTCTTTGAGTGATTGTTCTTCTTGGTTTCCCATCATTCTACCTCTAAACATTGGATAATTATGAAACCGGCCGTAAATCACTATGTTGCAGCAACTCGCCACCTCGATTTCGATGGTGGCCTGGGACATGAGCAACCTCCGCACCAGACTAATCATGCATATTATACCAGAAAACATAGACCAGAATATGTACTGGGACGCTCATAGGCTTTCGGTGGCAAGAGAAATCCAGGTCACCCTGTCCGCACATAGTAATGCCAGTACTTACTTGCACGCTCCGTCAGAATGTTTAGGCGGAGCTGTTCTTTCTTATTTGTATCCCGCAAGATAGTCCCTGATGGTAAGGTAAAGTTAGGATAAGTTATATTGACAAATTCAGCATTTGGTGTATTATTGTTTTGTTGCGGGGGGGTGCGTGGTGTGGCAGGTTAATAACGTAATTTATTGCTTATCGTAAAGGGCTTAGAAGGCCACCACGGTGGCGTGTACTTCTGAGCCCCTATTATTTGAGTTAACTGAATACTAAATACAGATAGGAGGTGATGACTATTGGGAAAAAGCACTGGCATAATAACCGGAGAATCTTACTAAAAGGGGGAAAGACGATGACCAAGCCGTTTGTGGTTGTGCTGTTAGCAGTGGCGGTACTGCTAGCTGGGCTGGGCAGCTTGATGCCAGCCGCAGCCAGTACAGTGGTAACCCAGGTACCAGGCAACACAGTGGTACAGGATGGTGTGAAGGATTTCGTTCTCCTTAGGGCTAATCCCCTGACACCGGACAGGCCCTGTTCCTTGCCGCCTGATGTACCTTTGCCTTTGAAGTCACCACCGTGGACGGACATTAAGACAGCCAAGATTACTCAGATTGGTGGTGGCCGGGTGGACCTCAAGATGGTCCTGCAAGAGGAAGTGCCCGAGATACCGTCTTTCAACTTTGTGGCCTACAATTGGCAGTTTGAGGGTGGATGCCTTCCTAGTTCTGGGCCTTCGATTACGGATAAGGCCTGGATTAGTGTGCAGTGGAGACACGGGCAGTGGCAGGCATTCTGGGGAGAGATTAAGAACTGCGACCCTCGTACAGTTGAGCGGGGAGACGATGTGGACTTCTGGATCGATGGTGACACGGTGCGGGTACGGGTGCAGCTAGACGACCTCTTGCTAGCAGTGGCCCCCGGGGTGGAGCTCCCCTGGCATGCTGCGGTGCGGCGCATGCCCTTTGTGCATCCTGAATACACCCGCACAGTACCGGTGGATGTTGCCCCCGACGTCATAGCCCGCAATCCTAGCCCGCCTCCTTTGATTACCCATCCAGAACCGCCAGCCATCTGGGTGCCAAGCGTGGATTGAGCCCCAAGTATTGGGAGTAACCTCTACAACGTCCTAGACAGGGTGGCATGGATTTGAATCCGTGCCACCCTTTTTATTCGTGATGACACAAAACGTCTGAATGTGTGATTCAGCAGGATTGTTGACTTTCAGGAAGGGAGAACTTCGTTTTCGTGGAAAGGGGACAATCAGCGGATAACTGAGGACTTGGCAGGATTCCCTTTGCTGACGCTAGCCGCATAATGGTTAGGGGACCAGTCCAGATACTTAAAGCCGTAGAAGCCGACTGGCCAAGATGCTGCTGGACCTGGCAGTAGTTGAAGGCGGACCCTCACCCATACCACGCCTGACTCAAGACGAGGTGGCAACAATGGTGGGCTCGGTTCGAGACGTGATAGGCAGGGTGCTCAAGACTCTAGAGAAGGCGGGTGCTATCAAGATCGAGGGTCAGCGTATCCTCGTGGTTGACCGGCAGAAGTTAAGAGAAATGGTCTAGATTTGCGACAAAAGTCATATACACAAGGCCAGGTAGTACCTAAAATAGAGACTAATTAACAAGTCAAAGGGAGGATCTAAGATGGCCGACTTAGTACAGGAGAACAAACTGGGAGAAGCTAAGGGGAGCCCTCTTGAGGAGGCGGTGGAGGCTAACTTTCGGGGGGAGACCAGTGAAGTGGGGCTTTATTTGGCTATGGCTCATCAAGCCCAGCAGGAAGGATACTCAGAGGTAGCCGAGGCTCTCAAAACCATAGCCCTGGAAGAAGCCCAGCACGCCGCCCGGTATGCTCTGCTCAATGGCAAGATCTCTTCCAGCACCAGGGAGAACTTGGAGAAGATGCTTGCCGGTGAACAGGCGGCCAACAAGGGGAAGCGGGAGGCTGCCATCAAAGCCAAAACGGAAGCTGGCGACGAGACACATGAGGTCTTTGACGAGTCCAGCCGTGACGAGGGCCGGCACGCGCGCATGCTGGAGGGCCTTCTTCAAAGGTATTTCCGCTAGACATAAAACCGGGAAGTGAGCGCATAGGTCTTAGTATGTCAGCGATACCCGAAATAGACCTCGAGAAATGTGCTGGGTGTGGGGACTGTGTTGAGCAGTGTCCTACTAATGCCGTTAGCCTGGTGAGCGGTAAAGTGGCCATAGTTCAGCCTCAGGGCTGCAATTACTGTACAGACTGTGAAGCGTTTTGTCACTCTGGGGCTATCAGGTGTCCTTTTGAGATAGTTTTGGTCAAGACTGAGACCCCCTGAAAAACACTGAGGGAGCGACGGAGGAAGAACCATAGTCTCGTTAATCATCGCTGTTCTAACTGAATAGGAGAAAGTACTGGTCTTGATTAAGATAAATGCTAACTCTGACGTCTGGCGAAAAACCGCTAAGAGCCGGCTCCGCTTTGAACTGGCTGGGTTATCTTTTGCGCGTCAGAGAGGTTTCAGCTCTGAAGACTATGCTCGGCATTTGTGGGGTACAGGCTCTGTGCTCTGGATGGGGAAGGCCAGACCTGGCGCCGCGGAGTATCTGCTGAAAGAGGCTCAGGCTTTCAAACAGTTTTACCCAGATGTATCTTTCACAATGGTGGGGGCTGGGGATAAAAGAGCAGAACTCGTTTTCACCGAGGGGTGTTTGGGGGGCTGGGGGCCAGACAGTTGGGCACTGGCCAGAAGCCTGGGCCTGAGCAAGAAGGATATATGCGCCTACTGTCAGGAGTCCTTCCTGGTCTGGGCAGAACAACTGGGCCTCTTTGTCCGCATCGGTCCTGAAGAGGATGGAAGCTGCAGACTAAATGTGGTCAAGCGCTGAGTTGATTCTCCCTTACTAGGACAGGCTTCTAGAGGGCTGACTCTTGAATCTCACCGCAGATGCAAGGTGCCTCTATACGGCACGGGGTAGCCCTTTACTGTAGGCCATAACCATGAAGAAAGGGAAACCGGCGACCCAGGGTGTATGCTCAACATGCGGGACCAAGATGTTCCGGATAGGAAAGGCATAACCCGGGTAATTATATAGGTATTCAACCGGGGCTGGGCATTTCCACCTGCGGCATGTCCCGCCTTTTTGTTGTGTATTAGACTATTCTAGCTCTCCTTACTTTGGCTACACATTCTTGGTATGTTATTGCTGGGCAAGACCTCTGAGCATTTATCGTTCTTTGGCCGTAAACGTTGTTGTTTTCATTGACGTTTTATGAAATTTAAAGACTACACCTACGAAAATTGGGTGTTTGTTATCTTCTCTAATTAGTTGCCTCTATCTTAGTATTAACGTAATATGTAATACCGTTACTATCTGCGATTTACATAACAGTAGATGGAGGATAACTATGCCCTCAGTGTACTCTATAGGAGATGGTTGTGAGGATAAAGTCGTGTTGGGCAACAAGGGAGCTAATCTGGTGACCATGACTCGAATTGGACTCCCAGTTCCACCAGGATTCATCCTTTCCACGGGTGCATTTGCCGAATATAAAAGGAGCGGTGTGCTACCTAATGTCGAAATCGTTCAAGCTGTAGCCTATCTGGAAAAGCAAACTGGTAAAAGACTGGGCCAAGACCTGCAAGTATCCGTACGTTCCTCAGCAATGGTATCCATGCCAGGCATGATGGATACATTTCTGAACGTGAAGGATATAGAAGGATTGAAAACAGCCGCCGAACAGGTGTTTGGCTCTTGGGACAATCCCCGTGCCGTGGAATATAGGCGTCTAAATAATATTCCACCCAACTTGGGTACATCAGCTATAGTTCAGGCAATGGTCTTTGGTAATAATGGTACGGCATCCGGTACGGGGGTAGTATTCACCCGAAATCCCAGTACAGGAGAGAAAAGCCTGTTTGGCGAATACATTGAACAGGCTCAGGGGGAGGATTTGGTTTCAGGAGCGAGAACGCCCGGTCCGATCGCCGACCTTCAAAGTCTTATGCCAGATATCTATATTGAACTACAGGTAATGGCCGACTTATTAGAAAACCACTATCGTGACATGCAAGACATAGAGTTCACAATTGAGTCTGGGAAACTCTATATCCTGCAGACCAGGTCGGCTAAGAGAAGCGGCCAGGCAGCTATCAAGGTAGCTGTGGACCTGGTACGGGAAGGGCTTATCACTAGAGAAGAGGCCATAAAGCGCGTGAGCGCAGCCGACCTACAGTCGCTGTTGCACAAAGGTATCAAAGATCCCGAGTCACATCGGCCTCTGACCAGCGGACTGGCGGCAGCGCCTGGCGCTGTCAGTGGAAAGGTCGCCTTCAACCTGGATGACGTAATGACAATGACAGCAAAGAGCATACCGGTTATACTGGTTCGTCCCGAGACAAGCCCTGATGATATTCAGGGAATTGCGGCTTCCGATGGTGTGTTGACATGCAGAGGCGGTCTAACCTCCCACGCTGCCATAATTACCAGAGCGCTAGGCCGACCGTGTGTCTGTGGAACGGAGGAGATTGCCATAGACCTCGATTTGGGGCAATTCAAGGTCAGAGAACACATAATAAGGAAAGGTGATGAAATTACCATTGATGGAAGTAGCGGTAATGTGTACATGGGTTCCTTGCCTCTACAGGAAGAGCAGATAACGGGTGAGTTCGACGAACTTATGGCCTGGGCCGATGGTTTTAAACGCTTGGGGACGAGAGCTAATGCGGATACTCCGGAAATGGTGGCTCAAGCCAAGAGGTTCGGTGCTGAGGGTATTGGGCTATGCCGTACAGAACGCCAGTTTAATGATCCGGAGAGTCTTGGGGCAATAAGGGAATTTATACTGGCGGAAACTGATGCTCAGAGAGCTGCCGCGCTGGAACTACTTTACGAACTTCAAAAACAGGATTTCATTGCACTCTTTAAGGAATTAGAGGGATTGCCGATTGTAATCCGACTGCTGGATTTGCCGCTCCATGAGTTTTTGCCGGCAGAAGAGGAGGTTTCGGATCCTCATACTAGACAAAGGATAGAAGAACTCAAGGAGATAAACCCGATGCTTGGGCATAGAGGTGTCCGGGTTGCGGTAACCGATCCTAACATCTACAGAATGCAAGTTACGGCTATTGAATCAGCCATGGCTGAAGTTCCAGCCGATGTGTCGGTTATGATTCCACAGGTCATCACTTTAAAGGAACTGCTTGAGATAAAAAAGAGCTGTTTTGAAGGTTCTAACTTGAAAGTCGGCACGATGATGGAAACGGTCCGTGCATGTATGCGTGCCGGCAGGCTGTCTGAGGTGGCGGACTTTTTCTCATTTGGTACCAATGACCTGACCCAGGCGGTATATTCTTTCAGCAGAGAAGATGTCGAAAAGAAGTTCCTATCTACCTATCTGGACATTGGTATCCTTGAAAACAACCCCTTTGAAGTAATTGACGTCAAGGGGGTAGGCAGGCTGATGGAGACGGCAATATTCTGGGCACGGCGGGGCAGGAAAGACATTGAGATAGGTGTCTGTGGTGAGCAAGCCGGGGAACCACAGTCAATCCAATTTTTCAATGCAATTAATATCGACTATGTGAGTTGTAGCCCGTTCAGAGTGCCAATAGCTAAACTGGTGGCAGCTCAAGCGGCTGTCCAGCAAAAAGACGAGGCGGAAGGTGAATTCGTTAGCTAATTGTCCTTAAATTACCACTACCAATAACTTATTCTTACAGTGTCCACAAGCAGGACTGGTTTCTGAGGGCAGGTCAGTGTATCTTCCAGATAAACGGCAAAATGGTTAATGGTGCCCATTCAGATTGCGCTCTATGGCAGTTTTTGACACAGAGCAAGCAAGGTAGAATATGAAACAAGGTGGTTCCAAGATGGTTATAGGTTCGGATACAGCTAGAAAGTTCAAGACGAAGTTCTTCTTTACCACTGACCTCGCCGAAGGTGACGGTAGTGTTGAGGAGGTGGCTAATAAGTGGCTTCAAAAGAGAGGAAATATTCAGGTCGTGGATATCTTGTGTCGCCACGAGATTGCCAACTCTCGTTATAAAGATAGGTCTTACGTAGGCATCGTCTATTGTAAGCGCTGAGAAATGGGTAATATTCAGGTAATATACATGGCTGGGATGCTGTAACCGAACACCAACTCTTCAGGCAATTCTGCCGGCTAACACCCCGATAACTCTAACTTAAGAAGTGGTATCCTTTGTGGGGGCATGCCAGTTGGCGCTGGGGTAGGCACAGCCTCCGGCCCCCCACAGGAAATCAAGAGCAGCCCCACTAACACCGGTATTAACAGAAACAGCTTCTTCATAGTATAACCCCTCCCTTACTATCTCACCTCCCTTTCTGGCATCGCTGGTTACCGCCGAAGGGGCTCATCCCTCCGCAGTCGTCGGATCAATCACTGACTTTATCTCCGAAACGCGGTTGGCTGGAAACCCGCCTTGTCGGGCGTGTTCTCGCACCATCTCCTCGTTCGGAGCGATGTACACACAGTAGATCTTGTCGCCGGTGACGTAGCTGTGTACCCACTGAATCTGAGGGCCGAGCTGGTTCAGCACGCCGCAGGACTTCTGTGAGATGGCCTGCAGTTCCTGCGCGGACAACTTACCCGCTCCGGGAATCTCCCGCTCGATTACGTATTTTGGCATGATAGTCCTCCTTTCCTGATTTAAGATTTACTATCTGTGTTGGCGGCTTTAGCTAACATCGCTCCTATCACCGTTAACGAGAGCGGTCACCTTACTACAAAAGCGTCATCCAAAACCATATAAGGATGGCCCATGCCACAAAAAATGGAGCACGATATACCAAAGGTGCCTATGGCATCAGCAGTGAACTCAATGCTGTCAATCGCCTCTTCCAGGGTAAGGGCGTGCTCTTTCGGTCTTAAATCAATATTGAGCGGGCCAATAAATACTCCGTGGTCTGTATTTAGATTGGTATGTTCCTCTTCTATTAAAGCAAGTATCCTCGGGTCTCCCGATTGGTACTCTCCGATACCGTCACCTACGACTCTAGGATCAAATTGCTCCTGTATTCCGTGGGATAACAGATGGTCGGGAATAGCTACCAGACGCACCGTGGTACCTCGCTTCACCTCTATTTGCTCAATCTCGTTCCAGTCTTCATCATACAAGGCATACCCCCAGTGATAAGTTACGATGTTAAAGGTCTTGGCGGGGGATGCTCCCGAGTATAATACGCTACCGAGGAGAAGCCCGGTGATAATACCCACCAGAATAACCGCGATGGCGGTGAAGGTGAGCCTTCTTCTCTCACTAATTGCCATAATACCTCCTTACAAAGCGGCGGATAGTGCCCACAGCGCCGCCATGCCCATAACGAATATAAAAGCCCCTATCGGCAAAAAGGCCCTGAAGGCGATATCCCTATCCGGGAACATACGCCCTGCCAGCTTATAGGCAACATAGAGACTTAAGCCAAAGCCAATGCCAATCAGCACAAGCTGCAGCAAATATGTCTGGTTGGCAGTCATAAGCTGCTTTACGGTAACCTCTTCCGGGATAACGCGATTAAGCGGGAAATCCTGAAACAGGGCGCGTATCACGTCAAAGATCGCTCCCCATGTTCGGAAGACATGGTCCAGGATATCGGAGATGAACTTCATTACTCCCAGAGGTACCGCTGCATAGCCGAAGTGGATGAAGAAACTCCTGGTTCCAGTGTCTTTTACGCCGCTGAAAAGCTTTGAGAGATGGCTGAAGCCATACATAAGCAGCAGGGCGGCAGCGAGACCGCCCAGATAGAGCACACCGATACTCATTACCCGGGGCGAATCGCTGGGGGATGTCCCCGTGGGGAGAATCGTCTCCACGAAGGACTTTGCCTGGGGGAGGAAGAGAACCAGGAAGAGAGACACCATGGTAACCAGACCGGCTATGACTACAGAACCAACCGACTCGTCAAGTCTACCCTTCCTTCGTGCCCAGAGGTCATGCCCCCAAAATCTGAACCTCATCCCGATGTTATCGTGAGGACAGGCCCTGATACACTCGGTGCAAAGAAGGCAATCGCGATTCTTATCTATGCCCCCGCCCTGATACACGAACGTGGGACATCCATAGGCTTGCTCGCTTCCCTGGAAGCAGGCCTTTTCTTTACACTGGCGGCAGACCTCGCTGTCCTTTCGCCGAATCTCAAAGGGCGCAAACATGGAGCTGATGCCGATTAGGACAGTAAGGGGACAATGATAGATGCAAAAGGTTCTTCTCTCAAAAAGGAGAGATATCCACAGAGCCCCTAAAATTATCACTGCGATGAGACCAACGGTGAGGACCGGACTGTTAGAAAGCCCATACCCATTGTCCAGAAAAATGAAGGTAATGAAGACAGCTATGGCGAGCCACAGGTTTTGCAGTCGGCGGGGATACTTGAAATTGAACCCCAGCCCCCACTTCCTTTTCCACCACAGGCTGAGCCTCTGCAGCCACTCGCCGAAAGCACCAAAGGGACACATGACGCACCAGCCTCGGCCGAAGACGACAAAAAGAAGCAGTAACATCCCCCACCATACCACCCAGGTAAACACCATGCCAAAGTTAAACCCGGGATGTTTGACCCCAAATACGATGCTAATGGCAGCAAGAGTAAA
>SDBU01010054.1_pt1 | contig 10533 bp, 19 predicted proteins | sample 2277071 | NCBI WGS metagenome assembly SDBU01 (sample SAMN10397929, study PRJNA504765) | marine sediment metagenome | isolation source: marine sediment core GS08_GC12, 126 cmbsf | place: Arctic Ocean: Gakkel Ridge, Loki's castle | collected 2008
GTTATGTGGACTTTCAGCGATTCTATGCAGCTAAATGACGTTATCGCAAGGGCTTGTTTTGCTTGTGGTCCGGTAAGCTGAATGAAACATAACAACCATACTCAGAAGCTCTTGTTGTAAAGGGGCTTATGGCAATTCCTTAGCGCTTCGGATTATCGACCAAATCGTTCTTTAACTTTATTATATCGGCCCAAAAAAGTGGCTCCCGATTTCGTTATCAAATCGAGAGCCAGGGACATTCGTAATCAAGGATACGAAATGCCCAACAAACGTAAAGTCTATCAGAAAAAGAAAGCAATCAGAAGAAAATTCGCTTCGATGAAGTTTTTTTTCTGGCCTCTTTACGCCACATCCAGGCAATTCAAACAATGTCCACATAACATTGTATCCGGCACGGATGCCCCCGTCTTTGAAAGCGGGCGTGACTCAAGCACGCCTGCTTTTTTTGTTCATATCGCTGAGCAGGATACGGCTCTGCTGGAGAGCAACCGGAGCGGCTCAGCGAGGCTCAAGGCAGGGCGGGGGGCCATAGTATCAGGTCCCCTGCAATGCTTTATAATTTTGACTCTCGCTCTGCTGTTTTTCTTTGCAGGCTGTCAACCTATACAACAGAAAGAACCATTGACGGAATATGAAAAAATGCGGCTCCGTCAAGATGTTCTTTTTGACTTTTTCAACGCCTGGCGATTGAAACAAGATGAGCGGGAATTTTTGAATCGAGAAAGGAATCGAGATGGCACGGAAAACTTATCGAACGAAAAGGGCGGCCCTGGCAGCAGCACACGGCAAGGAAGTTTACAGGGTTGCCGGACCGCCGAGCGGTTATCGAATCAGCCGAGGGGCAAAGGTGCGGGGCGCTCGAGGACGTGCGTTGAAACGCAGGAAAACAAAACGCCGGAAAACAAAGAAGCGGAAATCGAAAAAAGTCAAAAAGGTTAAGTGGGTTAAGATAAAAATCGGCAATCCAAATCCGACAGTGTGTGGCTATGGCTAAAAGAAAAAAGAAAATCAAAAGCAATCTCGGCAAAGTGTATCGCTTGAAAAAGTGGGCCGTGACTTTTGCCAAAGGCCGTCCGGTCCGCAAAGTCACGGGCGGTTGGAAGATATGCCGCAAGCCGAAACGCCGGAAAAAATAGCGTTACTCGCCACGTCCGGATATCCGAGGCCCTGGCCGGCAGCCGGCTCGATATCGAGTAACGCAGAAAAGAGACGATATGCGCTTTGGAATTTACAAACAAACCTGGTATTGCCGGTGGGACGGAAAGCATTACAGGCCGTTAAAAGAGACGGACAGGGACGGCTTTTGTAGTCCTGCCTGTAAACAGGCCCATCATCGAGCCTACAAAAAATATATTGAGTGTGCGTTACGGCAAAAAAAGACCCCTGAAAAGAAAAACACAGGGACCCGAACCAGGAGTAACGCAAAGAAGCGTAAAAAGAAAGCGAGCTAAAAATGAAAACCTGTCCAAGATGTCATAAGGAAACGTTGGAAGATGAGCAAGCTCTAAATTCTTTGAGCAGGCGGGGCAATGTCTATATCTGCAATCCCTGCGGTGACGAGGAAGCTCTTATTGATATGGGCGAAATGTTACCAACCAAAGCAGAAATTGAGTTTGCAGCACAACTACAATCCGAACCCGACCTGCCTTAGCCACCAAAGCGATAAACTCATTGAAGGAAACGTGCAATGTCAACAGAGAGAACAACAGCACAGAAGCGAAATGCGTATCGGATTCGTGAACGAATATCTCAGGCGATTTTCAGGGGGTATATAGTGGCACAGGGTGATGAGATTTTGAAAGGAACGGTAATCGGTCGATACGATAGGCCGTTGCTGAGTGCGTTATCGAATATTGCGACAACTGCGATTATGAAGGAGCCAGGTGTTGACGTGGTTCTAAAAAAACAAGGTTAATCGTTTATCGAAAGGATGTCACGATGTCAAATTTTAACCAGGTTACATTGATGGGGAATCTTACGAGGGACCCGAATCTGTCTTACACGTCTGGCCAGACGGCTGTTTCTGAGTTTGGCCTGGCTGTCAATCGCAAGTGGAAAAAGCAGGACGGTTCGCAAGGTGAGGAAGTTCTTTTTGTTGAGTGCCAGGTATATGGCAAGCGGGCAGAGGTTATCAATAAACACTTTGACAAAGGCAGCCCGATTTTTGTCCAGGGCAGGCTCAAGCTCGAACAGTGGGAATCGGACGGCAAATCGCACAGCCGGATTCGGGTTGTAGTGGAGAATTTTGAGTTTATCGGCAGTAAGCAGGGGGGCCAGGAATCCTCGGGCGCTGCAGAGTAACGCTATTTGTTGCACTTTGTGAGAAAGGAGTCAAGCAAATGCTTGCACAAAATGAGTTGAAATCGGGGAAAACCCCCCGTGATGTAATACGGGGGGTAAATTCACAAACCCATAATGAAGTTGGTATCCATTGGCTTCGTATCTCAATTCCCAGGCAATACTTAGCGAAAATGAAAGCGTATTGCAGCTTTTATTTTGGTGAGGCCGTCCAGGACGGTTATGGTTTGTGGTCTTATGATACCCGATACAGTTGGTCAAACGGAGCGTCCCTGAATTACGACATCGACACTACCAGGTCGGATTCTGTTCACCAGGGCAAGATAACTCTTGACGTTCCTGGGAAGGCGTTGGACTCAATCGCGGAGTTGGATTTACATTTATTTTTGCTCAGCTTGAGACAATTCCGACCGTCTTGTACTCGGATTGATGTCTTTTTTGACGATTACAAACGGACGAACACACCGACCGGAATCCACGAAATTATTAAGAGCCGTGATTACTCCGGATTTCGCAAGGGCCAGCTAAAGCAGCGTTTTGACGGCGGGAAAATGATTCACGATGAGGTCGATTTTGGCACACGGGGCGATAATGGTTCCGGTAAATATCTTCGAGTTTATGACAAGGCCCTGGAATCGGACAGTGAAAAAGATTGTATTCGTTGGGAGATTGAATTTAGTAAAGAGCGTGCGCATAAGGTTTTCGATAAATTGAGCGAGTGCGGCTCTGTCGAGGCTTTTGCCACGTTGTGCGGTTCCCTGGTTGCCGGTTCGATTAAATTCGTTCATCGTAACGGTGACAAAAATATCGGACGGCTTGAGGTCTATGATTGGTGGCAAAGGATTACAGACTTGCTCGGAACTGTTGTGATTCGAGTCTCGATTAAAAAGACTGATATGACGGGAATGTATATGTGGGTTTATCGGCAAGTCAGCCCGACTCTGGCCTGCCTGCGTGATACGTTCGTTGACGAAGTTGATTTTATGAACTGGCTTTTCGATGTTCTTGACGAGGGCGAACTTAATATGAGCCAGCGGCAAAGGAACCTGGCTAAAGCAGAAAAAAGAAATCTCCGTTATGATGATGGAAAAGTTTTTGACAGTGATGGAGTTTTGGTGGCTTAGTGTCACCTGCTCGATAATGATTGCAAATATTAAAGTATTTTTGAAAGGATTCACAATGATTTTCAAGTTTAACAAAGGACAGTTAGAGCGTGGCCTTGAAGAAAAGTTGTCTGAGCTTCTTGGTAAAATGCAGGAAGGGTGCGACACGGAGATTGAAGTTTGGCCTCTTGAATTTCCGCAGAAATTTTCGGTCAAATGCGGCGATGATGTTGTGGTTATTTCTTGGTTAGCCGAGGACGGTGAATTTGTAATTTTGCCGTCACCGGAACCGGAATCGAAATCGGAACCGGAATCGGAATCGGAAAAACTTGGAGTCGGTGCAATGATGGAATCGCCGGAAAATCCGGACAAATACAAAGACGTTGACCCGATGAGACTTGCCAGGCAGAAATATGAATTGATGGTGACTCACTTGAATATGCCTGATGAGAAAAAAATCATTTTTGCAAAAGAATATTCAAGACTTTGGAGCGAACACAGATGAACTGTCCAAATTGTAAAATACCTTTTGTCGAAGAACAGGCCGGAAAATTTTCTTGTGTGAAGTGCGGCTGGTTTGAAAAAGTCGATAAGGAATGGCAGGGTTGCGAGGCTCCGGAACCGGAACCGGCACGAACACCGGAACCGGAACCGGAGCCGGTACGAATACCGGAGCCTGACCCTGCTGCGCTCGAGCCGGACCCTGCTGCACGGGAGCTGGACCCAGCTGCGCTCGAGCCGGACCCTGCTGCACAGGAGCCGGACCCGAATCGTAGTGATCGTAGTGTCAAAAAATATCTCGGCGGTTTGCTTACCATTACAGAGGTTGACGAATGAAAGGATTGAACGAACTCAAAAAAAACTCCAGGTCCGTCCTGGTTGGTATGGCCAAACAGTTAGGCTGTAAAACTCATGCAGGTTTGAACAGGACTCAGCTTGCTACGAGAATTTTGAAAAAACAAAAGCTGACTGAGCTTGAGGAACCTGAATCGTCAACACAGCCGGAACCGGAGACGGAATCCGAACGCAAGCCGGAATTTGAGGACCTTGCCACAGAACCCCCTGAAAACGTCCCAGATTCGTCCCAGGTGGAAGAATCAGGTCCAGGCGGGTATAGGGAAGGAGCCGGACGAACCCCAGGGCTTACAGACGAAAAGGCCAGGGTTCAGAGAGTCTTAGGAAACGAGGTCCCCGACCCGACAATCAAATTTGCTTTTGAATGTTTTTTTGACGGTTGGAAATCGGCGGTCGGTGTAAAAGGAATTGCTCTTTCAAAGGACGAAGTGACTCTCATCGCCGTCCCGACAACGAATCTGAAAGAGTATTATTTCCCTGGTCTTAATATCAGTCCGACTTTGGAGTTGTGGATTGGCCTGGCTATCGGAGTCAAGGCTATTGTTCAGAGTCGCATTGTTTTGATTCGAGAAACCAGAGCAGCCGAATCGAAGAAAAAGGAACCGGAATCAGCTGGACCTGGAGACGAACAAAAAACAGATTAAAAATTCGAATATTTTTGTATTTACTTAACAGGCGTTTTTGGCTTAAAAATGAGGTTTTTACTAACAGGCGTTTTTGGCTTAGAAATGAGGTAGTGACATCAGCAGCAAAGAAGCAATCATCAGCCTTGTCTTTGGGATTCGAGGTTGCGGCAAGACCGTCAAGGTCCGGAACCTTATCAAAGATGTTCGCCGACTTATAGTAATTGACACAATCGGTGAAGATTATTTTGATGGAGTATCGTTTCACTCGTTAGCCAAACTCAAAAAATTCTGGCTAACAGTTTACTCCGGTGACTTTCGGCTCATATACAAACCGCCTGGGAACGAAAACGAAATCAAGGAAGATATTGGAGCGATTTGTAAACTCTGCGAAGCCTGCCAGGATTTGACTCTCGTTATCGAGGAGCTCAATTTAATCTTTGACGATAATAGACCGCCGACCGAATTTAACCGGATGCTTTTGGCCGGTCGAAAAGCTGGAATTGATTTGATAGGCGTTGCTCAGCGTCCGTTTGGTTTTGGCCGAAAGTTTACGAGCCAGGCAAAAGAGTTTTACGTCTTTTATAGTAGGGAGCCAGGTGACGTCCGGTTCTTTAAGCAAAGCCTGGGGAATGAAGCGGCCCTTGCGATTTGCACGCTTGAGCAATACCAGTACGTCAAATGGATTTATGCCGATGGAGTTCAGAAATACGAAATCTGCAAGGACGAATACCTGTAAAAATTGCGGAAAGTCCGTAAGCGATAGGGCGGGAACTTGCTCAAATGCTTGTAGGCAAAAGGTTTATCGTACCGAAAAGACCCTCAAAAAAATCTTGCAAAGTGTAACACAAGCCTATTGATTTTATCTGTAACGAATCCTTATTCTTATTCAAGAACAAACAACAATAATTTTGCAGAAAGGATTTTTGTTATGAGTAAGCCGCTAATCAACATCAATGTCCCCAAAGTTGGTCGGATACAGACTCAGGATGTTCTCCGTTTTTCGTTCCTGGCTTTGGCGTTAATGGCGGTCTGGAATTATTCCGACCGGCTGCCTGCTGTGGGACCGACTTTGGGTAAAGCCAAAGCGTTTGTCCGAAAAGCTGTTGGAGCGGGGACCGTTACTCCCTGACTTGCTTGCTTGACTTGTTTGCTCTAACGGAAACCAGAAACTTTTTTTTTGAGGTACACAATGAAAACCTATTTAGTAAAAGAGTCCGACCTTCCTGGACTGGCAAGCGATGCACTCTGCACAATGGAAATCGGCACGAAGTTTAATCATCACGGCTTAATGTTAGAATTTACGGACGGCGGTGTTATGTCAACCGAAGCGGAAATCATTGCGGAGATTACATCAATTTCCTTGTCAATCAAGGTCAAGAACGGCCCGAACATTCGGTTGCTCAAGGACATTCCGAGCCACGTTCTTTTCGATATTCTCAATAAGTATCGAGAGACATCGAAAAGCGGTTACACTTACGCCGGTTGTCTTTACATTCCTTTTACCCGTCCGGACCTGGGGACCCTGGTTGACCCGAACGCTCTTGTGATTGGAATGTTGAATATAGACAGCTATATTTTGCAGGTTCAGTGTGGGACACTTACCACGATTGATAATTGTGCGGTGATTCCGGAAATTGACAAGGGACCGGCCCGCCCTCTTGGTGAGCATATTCGATTTGAGCGTTGGGAACGGACCCACGCCAGCATTGGCATTGACCCCGTTAATGAGTTACCTTACGGCGAACCGAATACTGCAATGCTCGGCTATCATATTCACGATGCCGTTACCGGAGTTGTAAGAGATGTCGAGGTTCGTTTTGATGGTCAGTTAATACACGACCCGCTAACCGTTCCGCAGAACAATCTGCTTTTACATCGAGCAGGCAGGACCCCGATAGCTAATTTTTTCCACGTTGACTTCAATCGCAAGGGAAGTGCCTTGCCGGTCGGGATTGCTAAGAGCTTCCTTCAGAAAATCTACTGGGGTACAGCGCCTGCAGGGTATGATATTTATACCGAAATGGTTTACAAATTAGGTTCAAAGAATTACGTCTGAGCGCGGTGTGGTTCTTGCTCTTAATGTTTTTCTGTGAGGTATAAGTAATGCCTGAAGTGATTGATTATGACAAGCGTAGTATTTGGCGGAACGTTTTCGACCCTGGAGCCTGGGGGAATCTTTTGAGCGGAGTCGGTGACATTGCCGGTGAAGCTGCGACAACCTGGGAGCAACTTGAGAGATTCAAAACCATTCCAAAGGAACCGCCGCCGCCCCCACGTTATGACCCGAATCTTTCTGTGCGTGACTTTGCTTTTACCCCTAACGTCAAATTGATTCTAATCGGATGCGGTTTACTTGTTGTTGCCTGGATGCTAAAAAAATGAGCGATATTGTAGGAATAGACCCTGGTGGAGAAATGTCGGGCGTTGCGTTTGAACCGACCGAAGAAATGCCAGGCGGCCTGGGCAGTCTGCTCGGTAATGTTGGTAGTATTTTCGGGCCTGGTGGTATGGCTGGTATGATGGCAGGGGGCGGGATGCCGCCGATTGATTTGAGCAGCAGGGCCGAAAGCAGAGCCATATCGGGCGGCCCGTTGACATCGGGACCCGTTTCGTTTGGCCAGTCCGATACGCTTATAATCGGAGCGGTTGTTGTTTTGGGCTTGCTTATAGTATTTGGGAGAAAAAAGTAAATGGGACTTTTTGGTGGCAGCAGTTCAAAATCATATTCAACAACGATAATGGAGGACCATCGAGTTATCGCAGAGGAAGCCGAGATTTTGGCCGGAGCGGGTTCTGCTGTAACAATATCATATCCGGAATCGGTGGCCGTTGCGCCGCAGGCTGTTGTTGGTGACATTGTCATTCAGCCTTTTAGTCCAGGAGTTCAGCAAACGATTTCTGAGCTTATCGAATCTGTTAATATCGTATCGCAGGAAACGATACCAACGCTTTTTGAGTCGTTTAATCTTGTGACAATGGGGCTTGTTGCAACGTTTGGCGATGCGATTGCACAAACGTCTAAGACGAGTATGAAAGTTACCGAGGTGTTGGGTGAAAAGCTACAAGAGACACAGTTGGGCCAGGCCGCGATTTTGCCAGGCGTTGCGAAATATCTATTGATTGCCGTTGCTGCGATTCTTATCGCTGGAAAGGTTTGGAAATGAGCTTAAAATTTGTTTTTAGAAAATTAGTCCTTGCGGCGGGTGCGACAAAGCGTGTTCACGAAGTCGCTTCTTTTTTTATGGTCGTTAGTAACACCGGCGATAAGAAAATCAAGATTTCGATTGACGATTCACAGATGTCCGATTGTCCTATCGGTTATGAATACACAGAGCGAAAAGATGATGAGTTTTTTGAACATATAGATATTAAGAATCCCAACGCTGTCCAGGTTACCGTTGAATACATTATGTCCACCGGCCTGGTCAGAAGTTCTCCGACAATAATTGCACTCGATGAGATTTTGGCTGAATTGCGGGGCGGCGTATCGGCGGGGACGTATGGTCCCGAAAAAACAGTCGACGTCGCACAAGGCGAAGTCCTTGCCGCCAACGCTAATCGCAAGGCGTTTAATCTCCAGGCAAAATCGACCAACTCCGGCAAAATATATCTCGGCTATTCGATAGCCGTTTCGACAACCGGGTGGTTTGCCGAATTGCAGGCAGGCCAGGCTTGTATGCTTGATGATTATCGTGGGCCTGTCTTTGCCATCGCTTCTGAAGCCGACCAAAAGCTGGGCTGGGGGGAATGGTAGTGAAAGGTATCAGTTCGCCACCGTCAGCGGGTTTGAAGTTTAGCGGCGTAGTTGTTCTTGATAATGTCGCTGTTGCTGGAGAGTGGGAAGATTTAGATTTATCGCCTTACGTTGGTGCTAAAGTTGCTCTGTGTTATATAAAAGTCGTATGTAACATTGACGGTCCGGACAACGGTATTTATACGCAACCAAAAGGTGAGGGTGGTTTAGTTGAGGATTATATGGGAGAGGGTGGCAAGGGTAATGTGAGCGTGTTGGAAGGTTTATCACAAGATAATTGGGGCTATATTGTCGTATCAACGGACAGCAGCGGGATAATAGAGATGTTTTCAAATGACTTGGCTCAAGGCTGGACGTTTAAACTTATTTGTTTTATTTAACAGCGTTACTCTGCTGACCAGGTGAATTTTATGGACCATAAAGAAATCCTTATTATTGGGCTGCAATCGAGCATTGGTTTAAATCGATTTAAACGATCATAAAACCAGCTCAGCTTCTATGAGTAACGCTGTATCGAGTATGAAAAAATGCTGAAAACCGAAATTGATAAAGACGAACCGTTGTTTCCAGGCGATGAAATCGAGATGCACTTCAAGACTTTCGGGCCAGCCTGGGTTTATCTGCGGGCCTCCGAGCTGGCTATACTCAAATGGCGGTTAAGCGAAAAACATCCGGACTACGAATTGATAGCCTGGGATTCCGTCACCTATCCCGACAAGCTCGTTTTGACGTTTAGGATTCTCGAATCACCGGAGTTGGCTCCGCAAGTCCAGCAGGCGGGTGTCGGGATGGCTGCGGTGATAGCGGTTATAGTAATCGGCGGCGGCCTGTTTGCCTGGCTCAGCCTGGACAAAATTTATAAGATTACGGATTCACCGGCTGGCAAGGTTGCACTTGCGGGGGCTGGCTCACTTGGTATAGCGGCGGCGTTAATTGCTGTGCTGTTATTGCTGCGATATTACCGAGAATGAAAAACGATGTCCCCAGGTATCGACCGGATTGAGTTCGTCTCTTAGAACGAATCCTACGAAACCGAATTTGACCGAAAATCAGAAAAGAGGACAAAATGCAAAAAATGATGAAGTGGATGAATCATAACCGATACGTTTTAATCTTTCCGGTTGTTTCGATTATGCTCTGGGCTTATGCCCTGGGCTGCACACCGACAACGATGAGTCCCCTGGTTCCTGGCCGGATGGTAAACGTTACTCAGCTTGATTTGGATTTTAGGACCTGGCAATCACAGCAGGAAATTATGGCTGCGAAATTCGAGGCCGCCGGTCTTGACATGGAACAACAGAAAGCCGGTAACGAGAAAATCAAGGAAACAATCCTGGAATTGGCGGCGGGGGGAATCCCCGATGTCCCTGGTTTGATAAAATTACTAATCGGCGGCGGGGGCCTGGGTGCAATCGTTGACAACATTCGCAAGGGCGGTGTAATCGGTGGACTCAAACGAAAACGAAACAGAGAATCAGCTTAAAGAGTTGGTCGGTTCGGTTGGCTATCGGTTGCTCAAATATCACCTGCGAAACGTAATGCTCCGAATCGACACCGAAAGAAAAATCGTTATTATAACCAGGGACGGGAAAACACACGAAATCGGATTTGACGAAATTGAGCGGGTTGTCAATGAATAAGTTTAACATTCACGATTTACTCAGGTTGGCTCTTGTAGTGTTGGTGAGCCTGCTTGCGTTTTATGCCAGGGGGATACATACCCAACAGGCCGATATTTCGAGACGTTTGCGGATTGTCGAAAAAAATCAAGTTAGAATAATGACGGTCCTGGGAATCGAGCCGTTTTTGGACGTGGTTCAGGGATTCGTCTGTTTTTGCGGGCTGAGCAGTGCGGCTTACATATTCAACGATCTGTGGGATATGGAGGCGGACCGGC
>SDBU01010055.1_pt1 | contig 10532 bp, 16 predicted proteins | sample 2277071 | NCBI WGS metagenome assembly SDBU01 (sample SAMN10397929, study PRJNA504765) | marine sediment metagenome | isolation source: marine sediment core GS08_GC12, 126 cmbsf | place: Arctic Ocean: Gakkel Ridge, Loki's castle | collected 2008
TTAATGATCTGCTAAGTCGGCTTAGGCTGTAAACAACCAGTTTATCACCCCTGCCGACTGCTTTCAGAGCCTTTTGCAGAGCTGGCCGGTTTGATGCCCTTCGGCCGCTAATGCCCCGATCACTATAAATCTTGACAAGCTGGCAATCGTTAAAACTGCACCATGCCCGGATCTTTTCCCTTTGAACTTCAAGGCTGATACCCTTCGTTGCTTGTTTTACTGAACTCACCCTTACATATCCAATTGCTTTTACCATAGGCCGCCTCCAAAATCAAAACGGGCATTGGAATTCACAAGGTTTACATGAAACCTTTTGGGCCGTTGCCGGTACCCAATTCCAATGCCCGCAATTTTTAAATTTTGAAATAAAAAAACCATTTTCGGTTGGCTCCCCGCATGTAATTTTGTGACCTGCATAAGTATAATATAATAATCTTTTAATAAATGTAAAGCCCTATTAGTGACTTAATTTATCATTAATTATTATTTCCTATAATTTTAAGGTGTTAATTTGCTAAATCAACGTAACATTTTCAGCGGCAAGGCCCTTTTCACCTTCTTTTATGTCAAAGCTAACCCGGTCACCTTCATCCAGCGATTTAAATCCTTCCATATTGATATCCGAATGATGAAAAAATAAATCCTCGCCATCGTCCTGCTCGATAAAGCCAAATCCCTTTTCGTTGTTGAACCATTTCACAATTCCTTCTGTCATCTTTACTATTTACTCTCCTCTTATTTTATTTTTTACTCAATTACTATTATTTCCAAAATTCCAAATTCTATCCTTGGCGATCTCATAAAAGCAGTCTGATTTTGGGCAGAAGTAAATATCACCCTCTTTTTTGAAACTATTCAAGAATGACCACTTGCCGCATCCCGGACAGCAAACTTTCCAGCGATATGTAACAACCTTGGCCTTTAGCTTCCTGACCATGCCGTTCTTGGCTTTTTCTTCTGCTTCATCAAATACTTTTTTAATTGAAATCAATCGGTTTTTTTCACGATACTCCAATTTATTTTGTAGCATTCTTTGCTCATGCAAAAAAGTATGGTATGCTTCCATATTACTGCTCATTGAATACCTTTAAAAATCCAATTTAAGCCGTCAAATAGGCTCTATACCGGGTTTAAATCAGTTTTTAATACTAAGGTATATGTTAAGCCTTGCCGACCTGTTTCAAAAAGGATTCTTTTGCATCTGTATCGGTCTTTTTGCTTACGAATCCCGTATCATGCTCACGCGTGAGATCCACAAAATCAAGATCTTGGTCGTGCTCCTCCCCGGAGCCGGTAACATCTCCGCTTTTGACTGTTTCGATAGTGCCCGGCTTATCTTCTTTAAACTTCATTTTCGTAATTTTGGCTACGTCCTGCACTACAGTTTCCATGTCAAGGTCACTATTGGTCAACCATCTGCGGCAAATATCAATCTGCTCCGGTATTCCATATTTCTTGCATAACGCTATAAGTTTAGGCATTTTATTTTACTCCTCTTAATTCTTTAATAAACAGGTCGGATTTTTCCTTTAATGATGGGTCAACCTTTTTTCCCTGAATAGATTCCATAAACTCTTTTACCGCTTCTTCGGGATCTTTACTTGCTTTTTCTCTCGCGCTTTCAAATAACGAATTGGTGGTTGCCGCCGATGAAACAAGATCATAACTTCTAATTTTCTCAACACTTTCAACCTGTTCCAAGCCTTCTGCATCCTGAAAAACCTTGACCATTCCGTTGAGCGAAAAGCCAACCTGGTGCGGTGCCTGTCGAATAATATCTTTAATCAACGGTATGTAAGCCTCTCTCACGGTCAGATTAGCTATCACCGCATCATTGCTGCGCCTGGCATTGCTGAATGTGCCCAACCAATCCTGAATTCGGCGGACGCCTGAATCTGCAATTTCCTCTTTTGTCGGATGGTTCAGGTAGGATCTTGCTCCCTCTGCCAAACGTACAAGGTCGTCAACAGCCTTGTCAGAATAAACCCGACCATTCAGGCTTTTTTTAGAACCAAATAACGCAACATTTCTGACGATGCCGTTATCCGGGTCAAAAGAAGCTTCTTTGAATGATTTATAATAAACTTCTTGAATATCTTTCTTCATTTATATCTCTCCTTAAATTACTATTTTCAAAGTTACTGGAACTTCGTTTTTAGCTGCTCTGGTACCAATCTGTATAAAAGCCGCGTTCTTTAAAAATTCTGTAACTCCTGAATTTGAAACGACCAGCGGTATCAGATATGCTCCATTGTCGTTTTCTCCGCCCTTGGATGTGCCGGATGTCATAATAACGGATGTCCCGCTGCCAGGCGTGGCATAATTGCCGCTGGCGGATTCGGATACCAGATAGGCCAAATCCAACTCTCCAGAACTTGCGCTTTCTGATATATCTACTTTTAAACTTATCGGATTATTTTTTACCCATGTACGGTTTAAGTCAAGTTCCGTGGAAAACGTCCAATCCAAACTTGATGCTCCACTGGTTATTGATAAAGATTTTATAAACATCTATTCTCTCCTATATTCGATTTACTATGGAAAATGCCGTGCGTAGGTCAATTTCTGCGGACAGCGCATGCGTCCTTACTTCTTTGAAATACCCAAGAGCCAAGGCGGTGTCGCTCACCTTCATTATTAGCGTATTGCTTAAATCTGAAGCTGCCGTAGTGCCGCTTGCTCCCCAATAATCGGTGATTCCCACCGTCTTTGCTGGCTTCAGATCATAAACATACCTGCCGATGGTGGCTATGGAGCAATTATTTTTCAGCGTATTGTTGACGCCGTCGAAGTCGCTAAAAGCAACGCCCAAGAAATAATCTTTTACGCTTGCCTTGTTCAATGCTAATGATGCTCCGCTTATCCGGTGATAGCTGAAAGGATAAGCATAATCGGTTGCCGTTGAATCACCGTCATTCCTTAGATTGTCGGTATTATCCAAAAACATCAGATCACCACGGGTAACCGTAACGCCTGAATCCACGGTCACAATGATTGAATCTGTCCTTTGCGGAAAAAACCTATAGCAGTCCATTTACTTCTTCTCTGCTATTTTTTGTAAAGCCAGTCTGATTTTTACCAGCTCGAAAAATTTATAAATTTCAAACCTGCGTGTGCCGCTGACTCCACGGGCCTTGTCAATGACGTAATCAAGCGGAAATTCCTGTTCAAAATTGGCCATTAATAAAGCTATATCTTTTTCTTTCATTTTCATTTTATGCTCCTTAATTGAGATTCTGGGTTACTTTAAAAATTTGCTGTCTTACTACTGGGAGTTTTTTAACAAATTTGACTTTCTTCAACTGGTTGCCGGTTTTTGTGAGTTTGTAGACGATTTCAACATCCTCTTTTTTTGACGACACCCATTTCCTTTTCAGTGCTTCGGCCAGGATACCAGTTATTGGAAACGTGGTGGAATCATCGGGGTGATTGACCATTTCCGTGCCAATACCATTGCCGTTTTTATCTCTTCCCATGCTCCATGACCAATAAGAAACCTTCCTTAAAATATTTGCTCTGGCCCCACTGTCCAGTTCCGTCAGATCGTTTCCCTGTAAAAAGGTTTTTAGGGTGTTTGTAGTCGCCGGTTTCCATTTTGGCAAAAAAGCATATTTTCTCCGCTGGCCGAGTGACTGCGGGTCGATGTGGTGCTTGACCAAATTGCATTTCTCCGCTAATTTGGTAAGGTTTTTATTCTTCAGGATCTTTTGCAAATTCTCTTGCCAGAGCGTTAACATCAATGCTCTGAAGATCAACTGCGTGACGTCGTCCGTGGGTTCTGATTTAATCGGCTTGTGCTGATGTTTTATTGAAACTTGTGAAAACATATTTTCTTGCTCCTGGTATTTTATAAATTGCCCGACCGCCACCGATGGAATCATCCCGGATTTTCAGGAACCGGGCATCAGTCGAAACGGTCGGGCAAACTGTATATTTTAAAGGTGCCAGATCAGGAAAAGTCTATGCATGAAAAAACCTGATCTGGCGGTGGGCAGGCGGAATCATTAAGACCTGCCCCTTTTTTGGAAGTAAACTCTTGTTTTACCTCCAGGTTTTTACCCGAAAGCCAAACATGACTAAGACTTTGGGTAAAATATTGCCGGCAAGGAGATCACCGGACTTGGTGGCCGGGTGGATTTACCAAGAAAACCGGCCGTGGCTTGGACAAAAGCCTGTCTTTTCGTTGGGAACGAAATTATATTTTTGTTTTTGCTTCTGTGTAACATAAAGAGTTTATTGGAGTATCAAATTTTAAAATTTTGTAACTTGTTTTTGGAATGCTAAAAAAAATATCCAAAAAAAATTCTGGAATCTGGCTGACTCATACTGCCCCTATGCCCGTTCCGATCTCAAAAGTTTCGTGAGAGGGCGGGGGCGGATATCTTCTCAATTCGTCTATCACTACTCTATCAATTCCCATTTGACCTTAGGCATTCAAGCGCTTGCAGCTAATTAGATATAATGATTAATTAAATACAGGGTGCTCCTGGATCGTCCCAGGATCGCTGGGCAAGTTGCCTGCCGTGCATGAGCGTGCAAGAGGGGTTTGATGACTATTCAAACTACATATTATAACTACTATCCCATTTGCTTTTAATATATTATAGATTTTATCTATATCTTCTATTACCTGATAAAATGTAGTAAATGGATGTTATTTACTATCAGGTTTAGCTTTAGTTCGAGGTATGTTTTGTTAGCCCCTTCATCCTTTTTCTTGCTGCCCTTAATAATTTCTCTACCTTCGGCTTGTCCTCTATCGGGTCTCTGCCTCTGGCTATGCCGTTCTCCCAGAACTCAAGGCTCCGTATATGTTCTTTTAGTTCCTCGACATTATAATCAAGCATGTTTTCTTCTTTGCCTGGTTCGGGTGGCGGAAAAAATGACTCCTCTTCTTTTTCAGCCTTTATTGGTGTTGGTGGTTCATGTCTTTTGGCGTATGGTTCCCATGCCATTTATTATTCTCCTAACTTTCTGCTGCTGACCGGCGCTTTTTGGAATGATTCAGGCCACAGAATTTGCAACATCTCCTTTGATAAGCTTCCATTTTCCTTTGCTGCTTCAGAAATATTTTTTATAAAGTTGGTGATGGCCACGGCTTCCGCTTGTGATAATGCGTCTACGACTGATTCTTTTGTCAGCCATTTCTCTATTGGAATTTTCAAAGCGGCTGCTGCGATTGGAACTGGCACTCCATATTCAACTGTTTCAATTAATTTTTGCAATTTAGCTTTTTGAATGTATGCACCGGTTGCGCTATCCTCAACAACCGCCTTGCTTTTAATAACTGGCCTGTTGACCTCAGTTATTCTCTTTATTTTTTTAATTTTTCTGATTTTCTTCAAGGAACTTCTCCATTAAGGAAATTATTGTATCTAACCTCTCCAGCATAAATAACTGCACCGGACGATGCTGCGTCGGGTTGGAAAAGATCGAGTTATAATCATATCGGCCATGAAAATATTCCTTTGCCAATCCGTTCAATGTCGGCTCTTTCGTTTCTGTATTTTTGCTCATTCTATTTTCCTTTATGCTGTTAAAATTACCTTCTCGATTAATATTATATTTTCAAGCCTGTTTTATAAAATGCTTTGACTATTTTTAAAAAATAACTCTATTTACGGGCAAAGATATATTAGATATTAAAAAGAGAATAAAACCCTGTATAGAGCCTATTTGAGCGTTTAAATCGGGTTTTTGAGCGCTCTTAATACTGCTAAATGCGGTCTTTTATCTCTCTGACAAACTCTCGAAATAGAGTATACCGATAATGCCAGTTTTTCCAATTTACGCGCTTGCTCGTCATTTCTTTTTTTACCAATGACAGGTCTGGATTAGGATTCAGAAAATTGGCGTGGTATTTTCGGATAAGCTGGCAGAACAGTCGGCTTGTGCCTGAATATCTGGCGGTATCCGGGTCAACTATTTTTCCTGATTCCATTTCTTTTCGCTCTATCCTATCTGCCGCCATATCCACCGATATTTTGAATAAGAATGATTCCTCGCTTTCTTTATCGTCTGAATTGAAAAAAGGCGTTATCGGTTCCGGCTTTTCCTTTTTCTTTTCCTCTGCTTTCTTCATTATCTCTTTTACGATAAGACTAATTTTATAGCCGAAGTATTTATGGCAATGGCCTTTGAATGAATAATCCTTGTCTGGTTTCCAATATTTTGAGCTATGAATAATGCACTCGTTTAGTAATTCCTGTCGGCTGTGAATATTTTGGTTTATGATCCAGTAAGCCTTTCTACTTTTTAGTGCTGAATTTAACCATAGCTCAGCATTGTCGGTGCATAACTTTATTTGTTGTTCAGTGAATGCCATGTTTTGTCCTTTAGGTCATTTTTTAAAAAATAACCCATCTCCTTTGTTTTTATTTTTTTCTGGGCGGCCATGATTAACCTTGACCTAATAAGAACTTTATAAATTCCTTATTGGAAAAAGTTTATTGAAAAGAGAATAAATAGCAGCGAAGCTGCTTTATCTTCTATCAAAAGATACTTTCTTATGAACAATATAGATGATAACATGAAGTGTTATTATCTTGTTGTAAGACAAGTATCTTGATAGAGATATCTATAGTCAAGGTTTTTCCTTATTTGAAATCCTTATAAAGCCTACTGTAATAAGCCTTTATAACAAACTAACAAAAAAGCTATCTTATAATTAGCCCCTGTTTTACCCTATCTAAGTATATAATAGCCCAAAAGCTAATTATAATATTATAATTAGCTTTTAGTCGGTGTTTTCCTGAAAAGGATCTCCCGGAGCCATGCCTCTGACCTATCCTTGGTGAAGAACGGCACCTTTTTAAATTCAGTCCAGTAGCCAATGGCGTATATGGACTTTCCGCCTTTGTTTTTCTGATCCGTCATTTTTAACTTAGTGAGCGGAGCATCTGGGGTAGCTTCGTCAGGATCTTTAGCAGACCACTTACCAAGCAGCTTATAAATATTGATTGTCGTCGTTTTGTATTTCAAAGCCAGCTCCCCAATATCAGGAATAACAATAACCAGAGGCCCACCATTATCAGCTTGCGGCAGGTCCAAACGCTCAGTTATTTCGATTGATCCCTTACGAGTCAATGTTGATTCCCATAAGCCGCTATACAATTTCCAGAACAGTCGGCTTGTCTTCTTTCGATATTCACCCGGCTTAGGTGCCATGTCAGCCCATTTAGGCCGCTCCCAAGGCTTGCTATAAGTGTTTTTAAGTGTATGAAGATGGGTAGAAAGATCGTTAACATGGCCCAGAAGTTCATTTATGCGCTTGTATTGCTCGCGTTCATCATCTTCCCCATCTTCAAATATGTAATCTCTGAATCTCTCTTTCCATACTTTAAAATTTGACAAAGGCGGTATTTTTTTCTGAAGCCTCTTTAATAGCCTTGCCTTCTGATTAGTTTTACTCAATTTTTATAATCCTCCCATGTTGGTTATTAATGGGCTGGGTGAGTGACATGGGCACCCACCCACTTAGCCAGCCGTCGCTGGTACCCAAGGTTTTAGTTATTTAGATTTTCCACAAATTGATCAAGCTTGGTGTTCGTAGAATTGATAAACATTTCCATCTCTGTTTTGCTGATATTGCCATTCCTGAAGCGGTACCTCTCATCACAATAAAACTCCCCAATTTCCCAGAAGTCACGCAAGTTTTTGGAGTACTTTTTCCATTCATCAGGAGTGATTTTATTATCACCCTTATATTCTTCAAGCTCACGCATTTCCCCATCATTACCAAAATTAAAGAGGTGTTCTAAAATTTCTTTTGCGTAAAATTCGTGTTTTGACAGAGCATCTTTATAACTACTCTCGTCAAAATCATCTATTTCAAGCTCTTTTGCCCAACGTTCATAAACTTTGATGTCAATCAAATTCCATTTTACTTTTGTCATGATGTCCCCCTTTGTAAAAAAATTAAAAGCCCGTAGATATTAAAATGTGCCTGCGGGCTTTAAGCATTTTAACAAATACGGGCTTGATTGTATTTTTAAATTGTCTTGCCGCAGGCCGAAACTTTTTATCTATACTATAAAAAGAAATTTTTAATTCATGTAAAATTATCCCTATACTTGATATAACTATAACAAGCGTTCTATATTTTTACCTTCCCTGTACTATATAAAAACAAAAAGGCCGTTGCTTTATATTCTAACAATTATATCAAATAGTTATTTTTGGCATGTTGAAAATAACTAAAATCCGGCCAAAATGTTCATTCCGAATATATTTATTATAACCCATTCTCCGGAAAATTTAAAGATTGACTCTGGTTGTGGAAATAGAAAAGGCTCTCACCGGATAGGATGAAAGCCTTTTCACAATTAATTTTATTTAGGTTAAATGATATATATCATTATAAGGTTATATATCATTTAATCCCTTTGCGAGTTCTGGAAAACCCGCCATGTTCTTTCTGCCGTTTAAGATCCAGAGCCTCCAATTTTTTATGGGTTCCTGGCGGATACCATCCACGCTTGAATGATTTACACCCTTTCAATTGAACTTCATAAAACCGGAACTCTTTATTATCAATCCCCTCTGCATAGATTTTTATTTTGTGAGCCGGATGTAATTCTTTAACCTGGGCAACGTTTTTAAAACCACCTGGATAAATATCAATCCGCTCAATAAGATTTCTTAACATCTGCCGTAACCGAAAGCGGATATCAATCAAAGCATCTTCATCCTTATCCTTTAAATCTTGCATTGTCTCAAACAATTCTTTTAGGTTTGAAATGCGCTCCTGAAGATTGCCGTTGATCCGCTTGAGGTCGTGGATTTTGGTTTCCACTTCCGTAAACTGTTTTTCAAAGTTTTCTTTTTCATCAAGCTTACCAGTAAGCTTACTCTCTAAAAGCGACCGGATGCGTTTATCTGCCGTCGTGGAGATGGTATCTGATAGGTTCTCGATCTCTGATTCAACCTTATGCAGTTGACCTTTTATAGATGATTTCTCCCTTTGTAAAATGTTGATTTCTGATTCAACTTGTTCATGATCCGGTAACAATTGGCTCAAGTTGATATCCATCGAAACGTAGCGGAGCAGGTCTTTTTCAAATTCATCATAACGCCAGGATATGTATTTGCAGCCGTTTTTCCGCTTGCCATTATCACATACAAGATAGCTTCCGCCCTTGGATGCAGTTCCTTTATTAATAAAATGAACCGCTCCGCCACAATATCCGCACTTAGTAACATGGCTGAAAAGGTTTCTAACCTTGCCAGTCCTGCCGCCGTGATAATGCTTCCCGTTCTTTCTAAGCTGCTCTTGAACTGCATAAAAAATATCAGGAGAAACGATAACCGGAAAATAATTAAGTAAGGGATCTCCAACGGGTTGACGTTTACCATCAATCATTTTATGCGGCTGATACTCACCAATTACGGCCCGGCTTCTGATAATTTTATTGAGGTAGCTATTACGCCACCCGTTTTTGGGTTTCCAGATTCCAGGAGTTTGGTTTAGCTCCTTTGCAATGCCGCGCGGGCTTTTACCTGAAAGCTTCATCTGGAAAATCTTTTCAATAACCTGCCAGTGACCATTAATCTTATGGTATTCCGTCCAATCTTCTGACCGTTTCAACCATGCGGGACACCTGCCGGTAAGTACTTCTTTGTGGGTGTTCGCTCGCTTTTGCTCCCAGGTTGCTTTCAGCCGTTTGGATTTTCTGCTTGATTCCTTGTGGGCCAAAATCAAGTCATTCAAACCGTCATTGTATTCGCGAGGATTTTCTTCTATGCTTTCATAGGTAAAAGCCTTTCCATCTTCTGAAAGAACAAGTTTTATTCCTGCTTCGATCAAACAGTCAAATAATTTCTTTGCAGGCCAAAATTTTTCGCGGCTCAACCTATCAAGCGCTTCCACAATCAGAACCGATCCTTTTTCAACCTCTCCCTTTTCGACAAGATCAACAAACTGCCCCAATGCACCTTCGGATATATGTTTGCCTGTGAATGCGCTCAACCCTTTGTCCTGCATCTTCAAAGATTCATCCAGGGTATAGCCGTTTTCTCTACACCACTTTTCAGCATATTGGGTCTGCCTTCGTAAGCTGTCACCTTCTTCTTGTGAAGGGGATGAAAATCGACTGTAGCTATATGCTTTTGGTTTCATTATTTCCCTCCATTATTCAAAACAATGTTTTTGACCGTTGCCGGGTAAAATATTTTCTGATTTTTTGTTTTAATTTTTAAATCGTTCAGCCGATTTGCTATTTCGGTAAAGTTCAGCCCTTCTTTTCGTAGCTTTAAGATCAGCTTAATTGAACTTTGCTCACCAGGATGTTTAATCAGCTTCTTGCCTTTAGTTGAAAAGCCAAATGGTGTTAAGCCTCCCAGTTTTTCGCCGTTTCTTCTTTTCTGATCCAATGCCGCTGAAATATTCTCACCCAATTGTTCAGAGGTAAATTGAGCTAATACGGCTAACAAGCGAAATACCATCCTGGAACTTGCCGAAGTGCTGTCAATTTTTTCGCTAAATGATACAAGGTCAACACCTTTCTTCTCCAACTTTTCGGCGATTTGAAACG
>SDBU01010056.1_pt1 | contig 10532 bp, 18 predicted proteins | sample 2277071 | NCBI WGS metagenome assembly SDBU01 (sample SAMN10397929, study PRJNA504765) | marine sediment metagenome | isolation source: marine sediment core GS08_GC12, 126 cmbsf | place: Arctic Ocean: Gakkel Ridge, Loki's castle | collected 2008
CTGTGAAAAAATTAAGCAGGTTCTAGGAGAATATGGCTCAGATTATAATGATTGCTATTTTGATCTTGCAATGCAAAAAACTGACAAAAACTTGTGTGAGAATTCAGATGTTTGGACTATAGACGATGTTGATGTATGTAAAGAAGTATTAGATAAAAATTGGGACTCAGATTACTCTTATTTTAGAAAGGCAGGATATCCAGCAATAGTTAAAAATGATTACACTTTATGTGGGGATTCTGAGAACTGTTACGAGACATTTGCTAAATTAAAGAATGTTGTTGAGTCCTGTGGAAAAATTTATGATAAGTATGATAGAGATTACTGTTATCAAGCTGTTGCAATTGCAACAAATAACGATGAATTATGTAATAAGATTGAAGACTCTGGTAAGTGTTATTATAATATTGCATTGAATACCAAAAATATGAAACTATGTGAAAAAACGGATTATCTTTTTAGTAGTCCTGAAAAATGTGCAGAAAAGGTAACTACAGCAATCAAAGGAGGAAAAATGTTTTGTGATCGTGCTAATCCGAAAGATCAATACAAGGCAATTGTAAATAAGGACTTGAATTCTTGTAATTATCCAGGTGGCGATTTCTGTATGGGTGGGATAATAGATTTAACCTACGACATCATAAATATCGCTCCTTACAAGGGTCAGCTGGACGATGTTAATGAATGCCGCCACAGAATTTTCTCTTGGTGGACTGTAGATATTAAATAGAATGGTAAAAATCGGATGTGTGATATTGAGGAGAAACAAAAAATGAAAAACTGGACGATTTTGGTTGGGCTGTTGTTGGTTTCTATGGTTTTGATTAATGGATGTATCAAAGAAGTAGGGTTAACAAGAAAAGCCAAAGGAGAGATTTCCATTGAAAAGATAACATCTTACGATCAAGATGATGAAATAGAGAAAATTACGATATCTGTTACTAATACAGGTAGCACAACTTTTGAACCTGTAATAAGTTATACTGCTACATGTACGGGAGGCAAGAAATTTGGTCCAGATAATTATGCAAGATGGTATAATTGTGATAACCCTACATTAGCTCCAGGTGAAAGTAGAACTTCTACAGACCGCGTTGATTCTTCTTATACTTATCAAAATGGCGATTATATGTTTCTGAAAAAAGGAGATAAGTGTACTGTAACAGTAGAATTAAAGCAGATGGGCAAAGTAAAAGATGAATATGGATTTGAAAGCTGTGAGAGCTTATCCCCTTCTTTGGATAAAGATTCTGTAAATGTGACAGTTAATTGGGGAACACTCTATACAAAAAGCTAAAAAAGGAGGTGAAAAATGGCTTATGGAGATTTAGGAGGAATGATGGCTTTCCTTGGAGCTTATCTTGTAGTGGTGGCTGCATTTTATGTTTATGGTGCACTGGCATTGATGACAATAGCAAAGAGAACTAAAACACCAAATGCATGGTTTGCATGGATACCTGTATTGAACCTGTATTTGATAACACAGATAGCAGGAGTTCCATGGTGGACATTGTTTGCATTTGTTCTGGGAGTAATACCTATAATAGGAACACTGTTAGTTATTGGTGTATCAGTTTGGTGGTTCTGGAAAGTTGCAGAAGCAAGAGGCAAACCAGGCTGGTGGGGCATATTGATGCTAGTGCCAGTAGTAAACCTGATTATTTTGGGTATACTTGCCTGGGGAGAATAAATTTTTTATTTTTTTTATTTTTTTAATAATAAAGGAGGAAGAATAATGAAAACAAAATATATGATTATGCTTTTGGTTTTAGGCATTGTTTTGATTAGTAGTTGCATTAAAAAAGAACAAATCCAAACTAAAACTCTTGCTGAATGTGAAGAACTAAGCGTTACCCGAAAAGAATTTTGTTATTGGGATGCTGCAGTAGCTACTGGGGATGCTGGGCTGTGTGAAAATGTGCTTTTCAACAAAGGATCATGTTACTATGATGTCGCAATGATGACTAAAAATGCTAACTTATGCGAAAAAATAGCTTTGACTACCGGGAGAGATGGCTGTTATAAAGAGGTTGCAACAATGACTAAAGATAGAAGTGTTTGCAATAAAATAAATAATATCACTATAAAAAATGAATGTTTTGAGGCTATGCAGTAAAAAATAAGAAAGAGAGATTGATGAGGAACAAAAATGCCACAAAAACCGAGTCTTGGTAAAAGAATGATAGGTCTTGGTGTTGAGAATTGGTTCATAAATACAGGCCGTATCGGAGGGAATCTAATTGGCATAGGTTTTCTCTGTTTTCTTTTTGGCGCTTGGTTCATGCCAATTTTTGGTGTAATAATAGCCCGTAAGAAATAACTGTTATTTTATTTGGATCTAGAACTGTAAATCCCTTTCTATCAGATTCGCAAAAGATAGAGTTTGTTTTGGCGATTATGGCATCGAATTTTTCTTCTCTTAGTTTGTTATATAGGCCTTTTTCTTGATGTTGGCATATAGAATAGAGTTTTATTATTTCGTCATCCGCCAGTTTAGTGTTGTCGAAGAGTTTGTCAGGAACCATCTCCACTGTTATTAAATAAGCTTTGTCAGAAACTTTATTGGGCGAAAGTGCAAAATGTACCCCGCCTTTTGGATTATAAGGCTTAAAACCTTCTGCTCTTATTCTTTTAAGACCTTCAGAATTGGTTTGGTGGTAAAGGGTATACTTTTTTCTGGATGTATTCACACATTCAGGAAAAATACCCTCAATATTAGGTTGCATTTTATCTAACTTAAGAACCTCTTATTTATAAACCTTTCTATTTTAATCACTAATCAGGGGTGACTATATGACCATAAAAAGCTATTTATTTGCAATATTAACAAAAAATATATAAAGATTGTTAGTGGATATAATAAAATGCCAAGAGGAAGACCAACAAAAAGTGAAATAAGACAGAATATAGTTGAGATTCTATACTTTTTAGGCAAAGCTCATGGTTATAAGATTTATAAAATTTATAGAGAAATTTTTCCAAAGGTTACCATGAGATCTATTTACTACCATCTAAGAAAAGGCCTTGCTACAGAAGAATTTAAGATAGAACAGATAAAGCAAGAAAAAGGAGATTATAGTTGGGGCGAAACAGCTGAAAAGATTTACTATGCTTTGGGTAAAAAGGCTGAGCCGAAAATAGATAAAAGAGTTAAGAAATATTTGGAAAAAAAGAAATCAAATCTTCCGCAAAAAACCAAGTAAGGCAAAAGCCTCTCTTTTAGTTAACATTGCCTTGCCGATAATTCTTTTCCACAACCTTCTTTGGGTTTCTCTTTTTTGGTTAGTCGCAAAAGGCATTTTATTCAGCTTTGCATTAATTAGTTTTAAAATAATCTCTTTTTCTTTTTTTGTTATAGAAGGAATTTTTTTAGCCAGCTCTTTTTTCCCCTGCTCTTTGAATAGTTCATAAAAGATAATAGCAGCTGCATGGGATAGGTTTAAAGTAGAATATTTAGAGGCAGGGATATTAATTATAAAATCACAAGCTAGGATTTCTTTATTTGTTAAGCCAGAATCTTCTCTGCCAAATAAAATGGCTACTTTTTCCTTTTTTCCTTTGATTTTCTCAGCAAGATGTTCTGGGAGTAATGGGGATCTAGGGATGTTGTAATCTCTTCCTAGTTTGGCTGTTGTTCCAATGAGATAATCAAATTTTTTAAGATAAGAAAAATCAACAATTTCAGAATTTTTTAAAATAGATTTAGCATGTTTTGCTCTTCTAATTGCTTCTGGGTTTAAATGATTGCATTTAGGATTTACTAGAATTAGATTTTTCAAATTAAAATTTAGCATAACCCTTGCTACTGCTCCTATATTGCCGGATGTTTTCGGTTCAATCAAAACAACAGCTATCATACCAACCAAGACACAAATAAATTAGCTAAAATTATAAACAAAATTACTCTCCCAGTATTCTTCCATATCCAATATGCTCTTTCTTTTTTCATAAACCTCTGCAAAGCTATCAGATACATCCTTCCTCCATCAAGAGGCCCCAAAGGTAATAAGTTAAAAAGTCCAATCCCTAAATTAAGCAAATAAATCCAAACCAATAATCCAACAAACCATATAAACGCATTTGGCAAGAAAACTCCATACTGAGCAATTATCTCCTTTTTAATCTTGGTACTCTGTCCAATAGAAACCCCGAGGTAACCCTTGCTTTTATTCTCAGGATTCTCTCCTAGTGTAATGTTATAATCCCCTTTATCAGTTTTAATAAAGATACCCTCACCAGGCCTTTTATCCTTTAAAGCATCAGTAAAATTTCTTACATAACTTACTTTAATCCCCTCAACTTCTTTAACAATCTCCCCCTCCTTAAGTCCAGCCTGTTCAGCAATGCCTTCTTTAGTTAGATCACTAATAACAACCCCCTCATAGCTTTGAATATTGTCAGCAGCAGGGCCGGCCACGAAAAACAGAATCCCAAGCATGACAAATGCAATAACAAGGTTTGCAAAACTTCCAGCACCCAACATAGCTAATTGCTGTCCTTTCTTCTTCTTAGCCATGCTCTTCTCGTCTGGCTCAACAAAAGCCAAAGGAACAATAGGAACCAATGCGCTTAAAAATCCAATCCCGATCGACTTTACTTTTATCTTATTAGCCCTAGCAACAATGCCATGTGCACCTTCATGCGCAATCGCCAGAATAAATATAGAAATAATCCAGTAAAAAAATGGGACATAAAAAGCTCCCTTAACCTTAAAAGGGAGTACTAGAGCAACACTTGGCCCAGCCATATTTAAGAGCATCTTTACAAAGTTATAAACAAGCAGCCCTGCCATAAAACCCATAGCCAAAAAACCTACAATTATAGCAGAATAACCAAACCACTTAACCCATTTCCATTTTCCAATCCTATCAATTAACTTTAATCCTTTTTTGGTCTTCCATAAAATAACATACAAAAGAGGAAAAAAGATCTTTTGTATTATCAGTTTTTTTCTTTTAATAATCAGTATAACTACAACAAGAACAAGAAAAACAATAGCAGCTGTTGTTTCCACACCCATTTTACTTCTTTCTGACTGCCCTTAATGATTTGCTGTTGCATCTTCTGCAAGAAATCTTTCCAGCAAGAACTTTCATGGGGTTAGCCCTAATTTTTGTCTTGCATTTTTTGCAAACAAAGATATTTCTGAACATCCTTGCTTCTGCTTCCTCAAATTTAGCCATTTAACCTTTTTCCCTCCACTTCGCTCGCATTCTACTCGCCAGATTTAACCTGTTTCATAACCCTGTCATTTAATATTACCCAATATAGCACCTGACAGCCTTCTACAACCTCTCCTTTTAATTCTTCTGCAATCTTCAAGTCAAATGTTTCATAACTCTCTGTATCCATAACATTGGCCATATCTCCATGTATTGATAGAATAGTTGCTGTTTTTTTCTCGATTATTGGCGTTTCTATTTTGTCATGACCTGGCATAACAACAACCTTTTTTTGGTTGTCAATCAGGCCAATTGCCTCTACCCTGCATTTTGCATGGCCGTGTTTACCTGGCCTGGAGGTTAAGATATTGGCAACTCTGCAAGCAACCCCATCGATAACAACATAGTTGCCCGACTTTAGAGATGAAACCTGAACTAATTTAACAGTCATTTTACTTCGAGGCTAGTTTAATGTCTCCTGATTTAACTGTTTTTCTTCCAGCATGCATTGCTAATTTAACAGCCTTGGTCCCGATCTCTTCAGCCACATCCTCCAGAACAGCCTTTAATGCTACTTTTGCCTTGTCTGATACTCTCTCTGCTCCTGCTTTCTTAAGAATCTTCTCCATTGCTGCTAATGGCAATAATCTCTTGATCATTGTTAGAAAAACCTCCTTTTTACTTATTTAAAAGGGTTTGAACTTCTATTTAAAATCTTCGATTTTAAATCCCAAGAAATCCTAAAGAATTTCTTGTTATTTAAAGCTTTTGCTTATTCTAAAGCATATCTTAAGATGGCTGCAATTTTTCCTAGCTCTCTTAGCTGCACCCCTTCTCTTGTTTCTGTTGAAATTATTTTAACAGTAGCTGCTGTTTTCTTTGCTTCTTCTTCGAATTCCTCGATCTCCTCATCACTTAAATCTTCTGAAAGAAGTAAGGTATCAACAGCCCCGATCTCAATGGCTTTCTTCACCTCTTTCTTTCCATAACTAACTTTATTTTGTTCTTTTGCTAACAATCCAAAAAATTTTTGCATTACTTCTTTTTCAGATGAAACTTCTTCTTCAGCAAGAATATCAGATGACCTGTCTAATAATTCCTGCAAACCAAACTCTCCTGTATAAGACAGATCTTTGGTTCCGATTATCTTTTTTTGCAGATCTCCTGTTATGTAACCCCTATTAATAAAATCATTCACAGTTGTACTTGGGCCGCCCAAGATTATTCCTTTCAAATCCTTTATACCAAGAAACTCATCTTTAATATACTCTGCTATTTTCTTGTAATGATCCTTTATTGCCCCTTCCCTTAGTCTAGCAAACCTAGCTGCCGATTGTCCACCAGCCTTGATCTTTCCAGGCACTTCTGAATGGGTTTTTCTTATGGGAATTATTGTTTTTCCTTTCAAAAAAGCAAGCATAGCATCTCTGTGATCCATGACAACCAGGCCATAAACCTCCTTAACTGCCATCATATTTTCCAATATTTCTAAAACAAACTGCTTATCGCATCTATAAATTCTGGTTTTAAGGGGAACAGGAGGTTCTATACTCCAAACCCTTAAATCGCTTTGACCCTCTTTCTCAGCAACATTTCCTGAGAATACTACCAGACCGTGCTCAGGAGTTTTTTTGAATAGCCTTAGGTGTTGTATCATTCTTTCTAATGAATCAATAACATTCTTTCTTGTAGAAGCTGATTTTATATTAGAAGCAGTACCTTTTTCTTGGAATAGATGGTTGATTATCTTGTTCATATCATAGCCAACAGGGATGTAAACAGAGATTAACTCAGTGTGTCTAGCCTTATAGCTAGCTAATTCTTTGATAAATTTCTTCAGTTTGTGTTTTTGATTGGTTGTGATAGCCATAGTAAATTAGATAAAAAGAAGCTTTATAAATCTTATTGAGGATAGAAATACTTGAATTCTATTTTTAAAACAAAAGAACTTTTTAATAATAGGTTTCAATTTTTAGAAGGAAGGGGATCAATGTTAAGTAAGTTCAATATTCATTCTGCTAAAATCTGGTTAATTGAAGGAAACATAAGAAAAGAGAGTAATGTAAGCAAAGGAATGTATTTTAAGATCAAGCAAGATAGTTTAAGACAATTCTCTAAAGAAATTGGTTTTACCGATAGATTTAAAAATAAGAGATTGTCCTTAATCTAAGGGTTACCCTTAGAATGGGATTATATAAGATTTCCTTATATAACATTATGCTGTGGGGTAGCTTGGTTTAGCCCTTCTGGTTTGGGACCAGACAACCCCGGTTCAAATCAACCGCCAAATCGGTTATGAAATTCCGGGCAGCCCCATTTTAAAACACGAAAAATTGCTAAGCAATTTTTGTGTGCCAAAAATCCGGAGGATTTTTAAGCATGGCAGTTATTAAAAAATATGGCTCAGTGAAGAGATTCGGAGCCAGATATGGAAGGAAGATAAAGGAGAAAGTTGCTAAAGTAGAGAAAGAGCTAAGACAAAAACATACTTGCCCATACTGCAATTATAAACAGATCAAAAGGCTTGCAGTAGGGATTTGGTATTGCAAAAAATGCCTAACTAAATTTACTGGCAAGGCATATTCCCCTGTTAGAAGGATAAAGGTCGAGGGTGAGAAAAAATTGTAAGCTATAAATGTTTTAATTGCAATAAAAAAATCTCTTTGGAGAATACGAGGGGAAAAGTTAGATGTCCTTATTGTGGTGGTATGATGCTGTATAAAACACAAAGTACAGCAACAAAGGTAAAAGCAAGGTAGGCTTTTCTTTCTTTTAGAAAAAGAAATAAAAGCCCACACGGCAAAAGAAAGAAAATGGTTATGGAGAAGATAGCAAGCAAACATGTAACAGAATTGCACAGTTGTGCACTGGATTGTACAGAGTTATGTAATTTTCCATCAACGCTTTTTCCTTCTCAAACAAAAGTTCCTGAGAGCATAGCAAAATTCAAAACAGAATCTTGGGAAAAAGGGTTGCGATGAAGAAACAGACAGAAGAGAAGATTATGCAGATGCAGATAGTTGAGCAGAACCTGCAGAATGTTTTGATTCAAAAACAGAGCTTTCAGGCACAGTTGATTGAGCTAGATTCTGCTTTGGAAGAACTAGAAAAAAGTTCTGAGCAGTATAAGATAGTCGGTTCTATAATGGTAAGTTCTGAGAAAGAGGAGCTGAAAAAGGATCTTAAATCAAAAAAGGAAATGCTAGAGTTCAGGGTTAAAGCATTGGAAAAGCAGGAATCACAGCTTAAAGAGGCTGCAACAAAGCTCCAGACCGAGCTTTTGAAAGAACTGAAAGAAATTAAGAAATAATTCTTTAAAATGGAAAAGATGGAAAGGATTATCAAGCTATTATCAGAGATTGAACAAGATCAAAGTGTTCCAAAAAATGTTAGGGACAAGATAGAGGGAATAATAGCAATACTGAAAAAAGAGGGTGAGTTATCAATCAAGGTACATAAAGTGCTGAATGAGCTGGATGAGATTGCAGCTGATACCAACCTACAGCCTTATACAAGAACTTTGATATGGAATATTGGAGCTGAGCTGGAAAAGATTTAGCTCTTTTTCTTGATTATTTCTTTTTTCATTAGAATGGAGTTGGGAACATAGATCTCTTCGTCTTTTGTTTCTATTAGAGTTTCAACCAGGGTTATTTTTTTTATTTTCCCCTCTTTTCCCTGAACTGTAATTATATCTCCTTCTTTTATCAAGCCTTTCTGCTTGATTAAAAAACCAGCAAATGCATTTGGCAAAGTATCTTTTAGTGCTAAAAGTACCAATAAAATTGCTAGTATTATTATTCCAGCAGCTATTATATGAAGGATTGTTGTTGTTAGGCCAAGCTTGTTTAAGGCAATGAGTATTGTTGTAAAATAAACAATATAGGCAATAATATTCCCAAGTAAGTTCTCTAAAGAAAAACCTATGCCCATTTTTGCCATTAGTGTATTTAAGCCAATTCCATGCATGGCTTTTTGAACTAATTTGCCTAATAATCTTCCGATTATAAAACCCATTAAAAGTATTGCTAGAACTAGGATAACCTTTGTGGCTATGCCTATATAAAGCTCATTGAGGTATTTGACACCTCCGCTTATTGTTTCAGTTGTGATGTTTGTCATAGCTTAATGTAAAAGGAACAGCTTTATAAATTTTATTAGTGTATGCTCTAATATGCCAGTAAATGTTACAGCAGAATACGCAGCAGCTGAATTAGCCTATACTCGAGCTAGTACTACTCAGGAAAAGATAGCTGCTCTGCAAAAGATGCTTCAAGAGGTGCCAAAGCACAAGGGTTCAGAAAAATTACAAGCAGAGATTAAGTCTAAATTGGCAAAATTCAAGGCAACGCTTAAAAAACAGGCTCAGTTGAAGAAAAAGGCTTTTTCTATTGCTATTAAAAAAGAGGGTGCTGCTCAGGTTGCGCTTGTTGGGACAACAAATAGTGGGAAATCAACTTTATTAGCTAGGCTAACAAATGCAAAGCCAGAGATTGCAGCTTATCCTTTTACAACCAAGCTACCAGAAACAGGAATGTTGGATTACAAAGGAGTTAAAATCCAGATAGTTGAGATACCGGCTATAACAAAGAATTTTTATAAGACTGAAAAAGGCCCTATATTTTTAGGGATAATAAGAACAGCTGATTTGATTATTTTATTGTTTAACTCTCCTAGTGAAGAAGAAATGCTTAAGCATGAACTAAAAGAAGCTGGGATTGATTTACCGATTATTATTTATAAAAACCAAGAAAAATTGGAAAATATTGAATATTTTCCAAATAAATCATTGAAAATCTCTGATTTTCAACGAAATCTTAAAGATTTGATATGGAAAAAGCTTGGTTTGATTAAAGTTTATACAAAACAGCCTGGTAAAAAGCCAACAGAAGAACCAATTGCACTGAAAAAAGACTGTACTGTAAAGGATTTTGCAGAGCATGTTCATAAGGATTTTATTAGAAAATTTAAATATGCCAAAATCTGGGGGAGCTCAGCAAAATTTGATGGCCAAATGGTCGGTCTTGATCATGTTCTAGAAGATGAGGATGTTGTGCAGCTGCATTTACAGTAAGCTTTTGAGATAATCTTTTTTATACTTAAATTTGTTCTGCTTGGCAAGCTTTCCAATAGCCTTATCAAAGCCAGAGCCATATTGCGCAGCCTTCTTTTTCCTCCAGGCAATCTCTTTTGGTAAGCCTAGTTCTTGAGCAATCTCTCTTAGGATTACTTTCTTAAAACCTTTAGAAATCTTTCTTCTACCAGGAATTTTCAGTCCTTCTTTAACAACATCTTTATCTAAAAAAGGTGTTAAAAACTTCACTTTTTCTGTTTTAGAAATTCTATAATCTCTTAATAAATCACCTTTTT
>SDBU01010057.1_pt1 | contig 10531 bp, 10 predicted proteins | sample 2277071 | NCBI WGS metagenome assembly SDBU01 (sample SAMN10397929, study PRJNA504765) | marine sediment metagenome | isolation source: marine sediment core GS08_GC12, 126 cmbsf | place: Arctic Ocean: Gakkel Ridge, Loki's castle | collected 2008
CAATTTTCACCCCTCCCCTGATTTCCTTAGCTTCTCCTTCCAGGATATCCTGGTAGAAACTGGCGTATTTGAAGGCGTCGTCAGGCGATATCACCACGGCTAAACCTCTATTCGATTCAGCATAGTGTAAGGCAGCATAAAGTATGGCTCCCGTTGTCGGACCAGCCGGAATTCCATCTTTTCTGGCTAATTCTATGGCAGTCCCATAGGCATCCTGGTCGGTTACCTCTACGGTATCATCAATTACCGACCTATCCAGAATGGTTGGTATAAACTCTTCATCCAGCCCGGTGATTCTCTTCATGCCGGGTAGTTTATGGTTCGGCGAAGAAGGCTCTACGCCAACTATTTTTATGGCCGGGTTTTGCTGTTTCAGGTATCTGCCAACCCCGGTTATAGTGCCGCAAGTGCCAAGCCCGGCAAAGAAATAGTTGATTTTACCTTGTGTTTGCTTCCATATTTCCGGCCCGGTTGTTCGGTAGTGGGCTTGAACATTCAGCTCGTTCTCGTATTGATCGGGGCTGATATAGCTATCTTTGGTAGCCGGACTTTTTATTAAGGCATTAACCAGGCCCCTGGCTCCTTCGGTGGGGAATAGAGGGCACAGGGCATCATCAGCCTCCCTTAGTTTAGCCCCTAAAAATCTTAACATTACCTTTTTTTCACCGGGGATTCTTTCGGGAACGACTATCTCTACCGGTATTCCCAGGGCATTGGCGACACAAGCTAAGGCAATGCCGGTATTGCCGGATGATGGCTCAACAACCGTTCTATCTCCTATTTCCAGCGCGCTTAACATTTCGCCGGCAATTCTATCTTTAACCGAACCGAATGGGTTATATCTTTCCAGCTTAAGGTAGATTTGAAAGCCCTGGTTAGGGTTGGTTCTGTTTATCCTGACTAATGGCGTTGGGTTCTCTGGGTTGGCTATTAGTTGGGTTATATCAGAATAAACCCTTAATTTGTGGTCTAATTCTTGGTTTACCATTTTAATCTCTGAGTGTGTATGCCACACTCCCCTCCACATTTACTGGTATCCTGCCATCTTCCATCCCGCTCCAGCTCTCCCCCAGGATGTGAGCAGGGAGCACAGCCAAGAGAGCGGTAATTTTGTCTGTACCAGGGATGAGCTTCGATACCTCTGGTAGCCATGTATTTCCATACATCGGTTTCGGTAAAGGTTAGAATGGGGTTTATCTTGATGAGTCCCCCTTTATCTTCTATTTCTTCGTAATCTACCCTTGTCCGTCCTTCCGTGCATCTTAGACCGGTTATCCAGGCATCTAAACCATTTACGGCCACTTTGGTTGGTTCTACTTTAAGCAGCCGGCAGCATTCGTCGGGATTTGTTTCATAAATCTTGAGCCCGGTCTGTGTTTCGATTTGAGACGCTTTTTGTTCAAATTCTCCAGCAGGTAATAGTCTTACTGCCAGGGAACCATCCCGGAGAAGCTCGGGAATACTATCAGCCACTATATATATCGTTGTACCAAGATTCATTTTCTTATTCATTAATCTGAGGTAGTCAAAGGTCTCTCTTGGTTTATACCGTGTCATTACCGAGAAAATCTTTATCTCCGGGTCTACCTCTCTGGCCAAATGAACCGTAACCATACTGTCCTTGCCAAAAGAACAAGCCACGGCTATCCTGGGATAGTTTCTTACTGCCTCTTCAATCAATTCTTTGGCATGCTCAATTTTCTCTTCCATTTTTCATCCCCTTCTATATAATATCTAATAATAAAGTTTCGCCTGGAGGCGTCTTGGTCAGGAATACAGGTTTCCCCCCGCCTTAAACTTCCTTCTTTCCTCAGACTTTTCAATGACGCTCAAGCCTAAGGGCTTTACCACTTCATCAAGATACTTAGAGAGACCTAGACGACCGATGGTAGTTCCAATTCGCTCTCTACCCTCGCCATTGGTCTGGTACCATGCCATGGTCTTCTCAATCAGGGGGAAACATTCCCCATCAGAGGCAAACTGAACTATCTCATAAGCATAGATAGGATGTCTCCCATGTTTCCCGCCCACCCGGATGAGCCATCCCTTCTCCCCCACTATCATGGCATCCACCGGGCAGACTCTGATACAATCACCACAGTATATGCACTTACTGGTGTCTCTTATCGGGAGGTCATTTACCAGGGTAAGCGCTTTCTCCTCACAGCTGGAAATGCAGAGCCCACACCCATTACATAGCTCCTCTAATAATTCTGGTTCGGCTATTCCCTGAAAACCCAGGTCCATCTCCCTGGTTCGGGCACAGTCTATGGGACACCCGGAAAAGGAGATTTTGAACTTGTGGTGACCGGTGGGAGTCCCAAAATAACGTTTATCTACTTCCAGACACATGGCCTGGGTATCCATAAGACCATTGGGATTATAAGTGCAGCCGGCACAGGCAGTGGGTACCCTGATACGAGGACCGCAGGAGGCGACCGCCCAATTTATTGCCTTCAACTCCTCGGTAATAGTGTCGAAGTGCCGGTAGTGGACATACGGGACTTCTATCGACTGGCGAACGGAGGTGTGAATTTCTCCTCGCCCGTACTTCTCGGCAATATCCGCTGCCTTCTGCAATTGCTGTGACGTCAGTTTTCCTCCAGGACAGCGTAACCTTACCGTAAAGAGGTCCCGCTGGGTTTGCTTGATAAACCCACCGCTCTTAAGCGTCTCGAAGTCCATCTTCAGGCGGCGAGCTTCTCGTTTCAAGTTTACCAGCCCGCCTTTTGTTGGTTCTTCACTACTTGTTTGATTCTGTTGCATATCCCCCTCTTGGCTGCTTCCTTAAACTTCAGGCCCGTGGGCGCTGGTTGGCTTTGACCTATACGCCTGCCTGTTCAGCCAATCCTTGAAAAAGCCAGGTAGTTAGATAGCGCTCCCCGGTGTCGGGTAAAACTACCACTATAAGCTTGCCCTCATTGCCTCGCCTTTTGGCTACCTCTAATGCTGCCCAGGTGGCGGCTCCTGAGGATACACCGGCTAATATCCCTTCCTCTCTGGCTAATCTTCTGGTCGTTGTTCCGGCGTCTTCGTTGGTGACCTTGATAATTTCGTCAACCAAGTCCATTCGCAAAATGTCGGGGATAAAACCAGCCCCGATACCCTGGATTTTGTGGGCTCCCGGCTTCCCCCCGGAAAGAACCGGGGAATCAACCGGCTCAACGGCGATAGCTTTGAACTGTGGTCTCCTGGACTTGATTACCTCGGCTACCCCGGTAATCGTCCCTCCAGTGCCCACTCCAGAGACCAGAATATCTACCTTGCCATCAGTATCCCTCCATATCTCCTCGGCTGTGGTCAACCGGTGCACCTCCGGGTTTGCCGGGTTTTTAAACTGCTGGGGCATAAAGTAGGTGGGGTTTTCCGCCACCAATTGCTCAGCTTTCCTCTCTGTTCCCGACATTCCTTCCGCCCCGGGGGTTAGCACTAGCTCGGCACCGAAGACAGATAGGAGTTGCCTCCGCTCCAGGGACATAGTGTCGGGCATGGTAAGGATGAGCTTGTATCCCCTGGCGGCACAGACAAAGGCGAGAGCAATACCAGTGTTGCCACTGGTAGGCTCAACGATTACTGTATCCTTGTTGATGAGCCCCCTCTGCTCAGCATCAACAATCATTGACACCCCTATCCTGTCCTTCACGCTCCCTATAGGATTAAAGGATTCAAGCTTGGCCACTACCTCTGCCTTGACCCCGGTGGTGATTCGATTCAATCTGACCAGGGGTGTATTCCCGATTAGCTCAGTAGAGTCCTTGGCTATGCCTCTGGTTAGCTTCGGTATCTCTATAGTCTTATACTGAAGCTTGTCCACTTTTTGAATTACCTCTGCCATGTTAAATTTCTCCTTCTACACGATTCGTTCGGGCTGCCAATAAAGTAAACTTATATGTAGTACATCGCCGCTTCAGGCTGCTCTTTCATTTTTTGCCGTTCGACTAAATCCTGTAAGGTTGTCGACTCCAGAACTCCATTCATTGCCTTTCCCATTTCAGCCCAGATATCGCGGGTAACACAAAGGTCGGAGCGAGGACAAGCCTTGGGATTATTGACACACTCTACTGGAGCCGTTGACCCTTCAAGAAGTTGGATTACCTCACTAAGCTTTATCTCCTGGGGAGACTTAGCCAACCAGACACCACCCCGGGCCCCTCGTGTGCTCCTTACTATTCCCCCGGCTATGAGGGGGCTGATTAAATGCTCTAGATACAGTAATGAAATCTGCTGCCTTTGGGCGATATCTTTTAATAGAACTGGTTTCTCACCCCGCTGAAGGGCCAGGTCCAGGAGTGCCCTGGTTCCATATTGTCCCTTGGTAGAAAGCTTCATTGATTTCACCTCTTTGTTGACTAATCTAATCAACAAAGTATAGAATATCATAAAATGGGAAGATTGTCAATAGCCTTTTTTGTTATTGTAAAGTAGTGTATATATTCCGGAAATTATAGGGCTGGTAATAGTGTTATTATTGGCTTATAGATTAATGGTAGGGAGAAGTATCATTAGTTTTATCAGGGGTGGAGCCAATAGGTTAGGGTATCCTTCAATTGGAGGTAAATATAGTGTATGATAGGGTAGTATCCAGGTTATTTTTCGGACCGGAGGACTGAAGTTGTATGATGTGGTAGTTATCGGTGGTGGACCAGTCGGGAGCTATGTGGCTTCTAAGCTGGCTGGGATGGGGTATGGGGTGGCGGTGGTAGAGCGGAAGGAAAGACTGGGGGAGCCGGTTTGCTGCACTGGCATTATCAGTCGGGAGTGCGTTAGCTCTTTTGCCATTGATGACAGTGTTATTTTGAGGCGGGCAAATGGTGCCAGGTTATTTTCACCTTCGGGAAGGTTGCTTAACCTGTGGCGACAGGAAACTCAAGCCTGTATTGTTGACCGGGCAACTTTTGATATGGCTATGGTGGGTCGAGCTCAGGGTAGGGGAGCAGAATATGTGTTAAATAGCCCGGTCAGGGCTATCAAGGTCGGGGATGATAGGGTTAGAATTGAGACAGCTCGTCAGGGAGAAAGGTTAAACTTTGAGGCCAGAGTGGTAGTTATGGCCACTGGCTTTAGTTCAAGATTGGTTGAGGGAGCCGGTTTGGGTAAGGTTGGCGATTTTGTTATGGGAGCCCAGGCTGAGGTAGAAACGACGGGGGTAAATGAGGTGGAAGTCTATTTCGGGCAGGAGATAGCTCCCGGTTTTTTTGCCTGGCTGGTGCCAACCTCGTCACCAAGAGCTTTAGTAGGGCTACTATCCCGCCGCAGCCCGGGGCTTTATCTAAGGAAGTTAATGTCGTCCCTGCTGGCTCAAGGGAAAATAGCTTCGGCTGAGGTTAAGCCACACTATAGGGGAATGCCACTAAAGCCGTTGCCTAGAACCTATGGTAACAGGCTGGTGGCGGTAGGTGATGCGGCCGGGCAGGTTAAACCCATCACCTGTGGCGGCATCTATTATGGTTTGCTGTGTGCTGATATAGCGGCTGATACTTTACACCGGGCGCTGGAAAGCGATGACCTATCGGCTAAGAACCTGGCTAACTATGAGCGAGGGTGGAGGAGAAAGCTGGGGCAGGAACTAAAAATAGGCTACTATGCGCGGAAACTTTATGAGCGCCTGAGCGACAGGCAGATTGACAGGATATTTGACATAATAAAATCCAATGGCATTGATGAAGCCTTGCTTAAAGCAGACGATTTGTCCTTTGACTGGCACGGCCAGGCGGTATTGAGGCTACTGGGACACAGGGTAGTGCCTAAGGCTATTGAGGCAATGAAGATTCCTTTTCATTTAGGGGGCAGGGTTTGAAGGTTCTGGTTACTGGAGGTGCTGGCTTTATTGGTTCTCACTTGGCGGATGCTCTGGTTGAATCGGGCCATGAGGTAGCGGTGGTGGATAATTTGTCTACTGGATTTGAACACAATATTAACCCCGGTGCCAGATTCTATCGGCTGAGTATTGGTGACCGGGAGCTGGAAAGGGTGTTTGAGCAGGAAAGACCACAGGTGGTCAGCCATCAGGCAGCTCAAACAGTGGTTACCAGGTCAGTGGCAGAACCGATATTTGATGCTGAACAGAATATTTTAGGCAGTCTGAATGTTATCCTTAACTGCCTTAAGTTTGGGGTGAATAAGCTTGTCTATGCCTCATCGGGTGGAGCTGCGTACGGGGAGCCACAGTATCTGCCGGTGGACGAAAAACACCCGGTTAATCCTATCTCGCAGTATGGCATATCCAAACATACGGTAGAGCACTACCTTTACCTCTATAGTGTGCTCTATGGGCTGAATTGTGTGGTGCTGAGGTACTCTAATATTTACGGGCCGAGGCAAAACCCTGAGGCTGAGGCCGGGGTAGTGGCTATTTTTGCCGGGAAGATACTCAGTGGTGAGCAGCCAGCCATCTTCGGTTCGGGGGACAAGACCAGAGACTATACTTTTGTCAGCGATGTCGTGGCGGCCAACATCCTGGCTATGGAGTCGGGGGGGAATGAGATTTATAATATAGGCACCGGTAAGGAAACCTCAGACCAGGAGGTATTTGATACCGTGGCTGGGGTATTGGATTATAAGGGCGTTGCCCATTATGCTCCGGTGCGTGAGGGAGAAGTTCAGCGGATATGCCTTGATTCTACCAAGGCGGCGAGGGAGTTGGGCTGGTTACCTCGGGTGGGGTTTGAGGAAGGTATCAGGCAATCAATGGCTTACTACCGGTCAATGCTGGTGTAGACCGACGGCGATAAAGTTGACATAAAAGTCTATGTATCTATGGAGGTATTCTAGAGGTGAATAGTGATAGCCAGAGTCCAAGCTTGGGTGAAGCCGCCAGTCGTTTTCTAGTCAACTTACCACCCAGGGAAAGAGAAACGAGCCAGCAGGAGATTTATAGGTTTATTCGCTGGTACGGGTGGGGACGACCTTTGGCTGGACTTACTGCTCCTGAGGTAGCTAACTATGCTGAGCGGTTATCGTTGTCGGATACCGATTACATAAGGAAGCTTGAGCTGATACGAGCCCTCCTGATTTATGCTAAGAAGGAAGGGTGGAGTAAGAGTAATCTGGCCACTCACCTTAAGGCTAGGAGGGGGAAAACCAGGTCCCGGTCTTCGTCCAAGTCGGGGTTGCCGTCGACTATCTCTTTAACTCAGCAGGGGTATGCTGAGCTGACAGCCGAGCTTGCTGTCCTTAAGGGTAAGCGTGCTCAGGCTATTGATGAAATGCGCCGAGCCGCCGCTGATAAGGACTTTCGTGAGAATGCGCCTCTGGAAGCAGCCAGGGAGCAGCGTGGGTACTTAGAGGGGCGGATTATGGAGCTGGAGGAAACTCTGAAGTTGGCAGTGGTCATTGATGGGAAACGGAAGGACACCCTCAAGATGAGTATTGGTAATAGTGTTATCCTCCGTGACCTTGCTTCTGGTGAAGAAATACGCTATACCCTGGTCAGTCCCAGGGAGGTGGACCCGACCAATGGCAAGATTTCCACTGTTTCACCTATAGGTAGTGCCATTATCGGTCAGGGTCAGGGAGAAGTAGTTGAGGTAACAGCCCCAGCGGGCAAGTTGCGCTATCAGATTGTGCAGATTGAGCGTTAACATGGGGGGATTTAACAGAATCTGTAATGACCACAGACCTACACAGGCCAGGTATCCCCAGCCTATGTAGGTCCTTAAAGCTAAACTGGCCTTATCTGCTCAGTTTGGTCTTATTGTAGCAATCGCTGCAATATACTGGTCTGCCTTCACGGGGCTCGAACGGTACTTCGGTTTCCTTACCACACTGGGCGCATACTGCGGGGAACATCTGGCGTGGGGACCTGTAACCGTAGCCACCGCCACCGCCACCGCTTCCGTAACGCTCTGCCTTCCTTGTTTGACGACATGATGGACAACGTTTAGGCTCATTAGTGTAGCCTTTAGACTGGAAGAACTCTTGTTCTTCAGCAGTGAAGGTGAAGGTAGCTCCGCAATCGGAGCACTCAATGGATTTGTCCTCAAAGCTCATCGGATGACCTCCTCTCTTAAATAGTTGGTTAGAGTTACGGTCATCCAACCTTGATTAAGTATGTAATAACCCAAACTGAAACCACCGTTAGGTATTATACACTAAATGAATCATTTTTGCAAGAGCCAGTACAAACTTCACCGTCTTGGTCACCCGCAGGTGGGTTGCGGTCGTGTTGTTAAGGAGCGTTGCTGGTGATAATATGGTAAGGCTGGTATTGATAAAGGGAAAAGGTTAAATAATGTAAGATTGAGGCTCGGATTCCAGCCGCCAGGACGCATCAGGGATTCGGCCTCTCTCGGGATTTTAAAATGACACTCCAGGCAAGATGCAGGACCACCGCCATGGGCATTATGCCCCATACCAATATTGAGGAAGCACTTGAGCTTGCCCTCAGTTTAGATATTCCCTTCTGGCCACAGCTTCCCAAGGTAAGCTTCGGTGAGGATATGTACGCCCAGGCATCACAGCATTTCCCTGGAATAGTCGTCGACAGTGAGCATGAAAGGCTCAATTTCAATACCTCCAGGTTCGAGCAGGAGCTTTTGGCATATTCCGAGAAGATGGATGATACCGGGACCTTTGCCTTGAGCCAGGAGTATTCGGTGGTCTATCACCAATTCTTAAACAAAGACCTTCAAGGCTATCATGCCGTCAGGGGACAACTCATCGGGCCGGTAAGTTTTGGCTTCAACGTGCTCGATGAAGACCGCAAGCCGATTATCTATAACGACGATGTAAGGACGATTCTATTCGACTTCATCCAGAAGAAAGTCAACGTCCAGTACCGGCAGCTAAGGGAGAAGAACCAGAATGCCTTTGTCTGGCTGGATGAGCCGGGACTAGGCTACGTATTCAGTGGGCTGTCTGGCTACAATGACCGCCAGGCCAGGGAGGACTATTTGGGCTTTGTGCTGGGTCTGGAGGGCCCTAAGGGGCTGCACCTTTGCGCTAATGTGAACTTGCCTTACTTACTGGAGTTAGGGGTTGAGCTCCTATCCTTCGATGCCTATCAGATTGAATTCATGCCCAAAGAATATGCCAGCGCGGTAGCCGAATTTCTGAAGAGCGGTGGGGTCGTCTCTTGGGGCATCGTCCCAACCGAGTCGGCAATTCTGGCTAAAGAGACACCGGAAACACTAACTAGGCTACTCATAGGTTACTGGGAGGTGATATCGCGGCATACTGGTTTATCGCTGAAGCAAATTGCTGAACAGGCATTGGTAGCCCCAGCGCGGTGCTGTCTCAAGAATATAGGGCGGGTTGGGGCTAGTGATGATGCGGCCGCCGGTGAAACTAAAGGAAGGCCCGGTTCGACGGTTGAGGAACGATTAGTGGAGAGGGCATTTGCTTATCTGGGGACGCTTTCTGAAGTCCTCAAGGATAAATTTAACTTGTGATTCTAAGGTCAACTTCTTGGTGTGTCAATGGTATAATCCCCAAAAAATTGACAAGGAGACAATATGGGTCTATATTTAGTTGCACTCCATAATCGCGGTAAAAGCGTAATATTTTTATAGACCTTAGACGAGGTGGCAGTTATGGTTTATACAAAATTACTGTTTTGCCTCAAGAGTACTGAGAGATGCCAGCCAGGGTAAGGGCTGGCACCTGTGCTTTTGGGAAGATGTATTGTTATTATTTATAAATAAGTCACCTTCCCGTTAAAGGCTATGTTGTTTCTGTTAGGAGGTAATCGGCAATGACACCACAGGTTAAAGTTTATTCTACCCCTACCTGTCCATGGTGCAAGAAAATCAAGCAACTCTTGGACGAAAATAAAATTCCCTATCAGGACCTTGATGTTGCCGGCGACAGAGCTGTCCGTGATGAGATGGTCAGTAAGACAGGGCAATTAGGCGTCCCGGTGATTGATATCGATGGTGACATAAAAGTCGGCTTCGATGAGAAATGGCTTAGGCAGAAACTGAACCTGCCGCAATAAGGGTTGGGTGAAATGTATGACTTAATGATTATCGGGGGCGGTCCGGCGGGGATGACAGCGGCGGTGTATGCTGCCAGAAAGAGGCTCAGTACCTTGCTCATCAGCCAGGACCTCGGAGGTCAGCCGAATGCTACTGCTGGCATAGAGAACTATATGGGCTACCAGTTCATAGAGGGCCCTGAGTTGATGCAGAAATTTGAGGAGCAGGTAAAACAGTTTCCCGTAGATGTAAAAATCGGGGAGGGAATTAGCAGCCTGTCCCGGATAAGCCGGGGCTTTGAGGTCAGGACAGATGGGGGCGAAACCTACCGGGCTAAGGCAGCCATAGTTGCCACTGGCAAGCGCCCTCGTCCATTAAATGTTCCAGGTGAGGAAAAGCTGAAGGGCAAAGGAGTTACTTACTGCGCTATTTGTGATGGCCCCCTCTTTGCCGGTATGAAAGTGGCTGTCATTGGAGGTGGTAACTCAGCCCTGGAAGCTGCCAGTGACATGGTTAAAATCGCTGATTATGTTTACCTGGTATCACTGACGCCTCTTACCGGCGATCAGATACTAATTGATAAGTTGAAAAAGGCTAATAACCTGACGATATTCCTG
>SDBU01010059.1_pt1 | contig 10530 bp, 11 predicted proteins | sample 2277071 | NCBI WGS metagenome assembly SDBU01 (sample SAMN10397929, study PRJNA504765) | marine sediment metagenome | isolation source: marine sediment core GS08_GC12, 126 cmbsf | place: Arctic Ocean: Gakkel Ridge, Loki's castle | collected 2008
AATACACCTCGAATCAAAAAGCCATACGAAGAATACGCAATCGCATCAAAGTCAACCTCCTTGCCATGAGATTGTACAAAGACAGCCTGCAGGTGACACTTGCCGCTCAAAAGGAATTGTTCAAGGCCGGAGTCGCACTCCTGGTCAATTCACTGGTTCCACTGGCGGTCATGCTGCTGCCCATGATTATGATATTAGCTCAATTGCAGTCATGGTACGGCTATGAACCTCTTGGGCCGGGTGCAGAAGCCGTCGTCACAGTTCAATTGGATTCCAGCGAGTCGTTGTCTTCTGTCAAAATCAGTTCCATATCCGGAGCACATATTGTTACAGGCCCCGTGCGAATTCAAAGCCTTGCTCAAGCCGCCTGGATCATCCAGGCCGACGAGGCCGGCCCCGGAAAAATCACACTTAAAGCCAATGAAGAAGAATTTGAAAAGTCACTGGCCCTCGGCAAGGCTCAATACACGCAAATAAGTCCCCTGCGACCGGGCCCGAAAATCATCGATGTCCTGCTCTATCCCACCGAAAGACCGTTCAAGACTGATTCGGCCGTAAAATCAGTTGCCGTCGGCTATCCGCAACGTACCTGGAAGACGGGTATCACAAACTCATGGATGGTGGACTTCTTCATCATGTCGTGCGCACTGGCATTGCTCCTGAAGAATGTAATAAAAGTCACTTTTTGACAGTTTCGAGCCGGTTGTGCTTGCCCAACGACTTCGTGAGTGGCGTACGGTACAAAAAGCTCATCCGAATCGAAATTGTATAGTCGTTTCCGCTTTTCAGTTGCTTGATCCATTTTCATACCTCCACACAAACCAGTCTACTGCCGATTCGCTCACCAGGAGGCGAATCGGCATCACTCTGCCTTTGATACTGACCTGCGAAGCAGCACCACTACTGCGATATGCAGAACGAGAAAAACAGGCCAGGAAAAATACGATGCATACTCGGGCTTAGTAACGTGAGGTCCCGGAATGCAAAAGCAGATGACAATGCCTATGATGCAGGCAATCAACCCGCCCCATCTTGACTTCGGCATGTTCAATGGTCTATCGCTGAGCAGCAGATGAGCTACCCAGAGCATAACAGCCGAACTGACCAATGGCGCCAGGACAGGCCCTGCCCATACCATCGGCATGAGAAATAATATGTCCCAGTCCAGTAGCGATGCGGGCCAGTCGAGCAGCAGTTTGAGCCAGACATAGTAGAAGATATCCCACACAGCAAAGATGAGCATAAAGTATGCCAGGCGATGGCGGAGCGACTTAACCATCAGATAGGCACTTGTGAAAATCAGAACCAGCGTTGCTGCCTCTCGACCGATCTCGATCAGTAAGAATCTGAGGACTCCTTCCATGGAGCCAAAATCGGCAATCGGAAAGTTGAATCCGTCGCGATAGAATATTGCGCGCAGGTAAACAACGACGGATGATTCGACGTATGCAAAGGCCGCGGCAAACCCAACCAGCACAGAAAGACGAACCAGGCTGCCTTTTATGGATTTCGAGCACATCTTTTCCCGCTGTCCCTCTATAAAATCCCGTTCTTGCTTATCCACATGAGTTTACGTGCAATTGCCGGCCCGCGTGCGATTATTGTACCACAATGAGCAAGGATTGACCAACATAAGCATCTGCAAAATGTTCTTCACGCTGCTTGTCAGCCGAAACGGTGAAATGTCCAACTGCCGCCAGAAAACAGGCGAATCGGCATTGACTTGTCCTGCAGAACAGGGTAAGTATAGCAGCAACATTTTGGATTTATGCCGGGATATGTGTCCTTGGAGTGATCTTCATCAAGCTATACATCCCCGAAACCAAGGGCAAAACACTCGAAGAGATCGAATCGAGTTTATTGAAATAGTGGAATATGGACAATAGGAATAGATCGATGAGTACTAATATTGACAATCAAGCCGGTAAGCTATCCAGCGGGAAGGCTGCTGCGTTAAGTGGAATGAATAATTATGGCCAGGGGAAATCAACTGGCATGGATCAAACGGCTTTAGGGGCAATTGAAACTGGTTTTGTTCTTAACGACATGCAGATCAGTGATTCCGATGCCGAAGTTTTGCGTCCGCTGGCTGAGAAGGTGGCCTGCATCGCTTCTTCTGATCGAATGAATGAGGTGACTCGGGCATGGAAATCGCTGAACGATCTTAAGCCAGAGCGGCCGGTTTTTTTCTGCGATCCTGAAAACGGATGGAATGAGATCGTCACCGAAACTCAGATGCAGTGCACCGGCACGCTGGCTCGGCGATGGGAAATGCTTTTGCGTAAAAATATCTTCAGTAATGACCAAATGCAGGACGATACACCGATCAAGGCTTTTTTCGATGTTCCTTATACGGTCAAGCCGGATGACTGGGGATTGTCTGTAGAGTTTGAAAAGACCCGGACTGATGGTGCCGCGCGCTGGAACAGCCCTGTCAAGGATTATGAAAAAGACCTTGAGAAAATAAATCTTCGCACACCCCGGATAGATTTCGAAACCACCAACGCATGCTTGTCAGAAACCCAGCGTGTCTTAGGTGACATCCTGAGCGTTCGTTTAAAGGGAACCTGGTGGTGGTCATTGGGTGTTACAATGCCGTTTGTCTTTTTGCGCGGCCTTGAAAAGCTGATGTTTGATTTTTATGATTATCCTGACGAGGCCAAAGAATTACTCAGTAAAATTTCGTCGGGTTTTTTACGAAAACTCGACTGGCTTGAGCAAGAGGGGCTCCTGAGCCTGAATAATGACGCCACCTATGTCGGCTCCGGCGGATACGGTCTTACAGATAGCTTGCCTGGGCAGGATCATTCAGGTACGGTTCGATGTAAAGACATGTGGGGGTTCACGGAAAGCCAGGAAACTGTTGGAGTTTCATCAGAGTTATACGAGCAATTCATTTTTCCCTGTGAAAAACCAATCATGGATCGGTTCGGCTTAACATGTTACGGATGTTGTGAACCAGTCAATGGTCGATGGAATGTAATTAAGAACCACCATAATCTGCGTCGCGTCTCCTGCTCTCCATGGGCGGACTATGAAAAGATGGCAGAGTATCTTGGGGATAAGTACATATTTTCCATGAAGGTCAACCCGGCTGACATTGCGGTTGCTGGACCCGACTGGGATCGCATACGCAGAGCGTTGAGACGCAACTTGGAGATTACCAGGGATTGCGTAGTTGAGATAATAATGAAGGATAATCACACCATTGCCCATCGCCCTGAAAATGTGATACTGTGGTGCCGTATAGCCAGAGAAGAAATGCTTAAGATTAAAGGATGATTGATATGATAAAACTTCGCGATGCATATAAAGCAAAAGATACCTGGAGTGAATCACAACTCAAAGAAGCATTTGAGTTTAAGAACAAAAAAGCGCCGGTAGCAATACTGGATTGTAATTACTGGTCTTTTGGTGATCGCATAGAGGATATTCCGGAAGACTATTATGGTGACGATCCAAATGTATCTATGCAATATCAGATTGAGAAAATAAAAAGGCATTATGCCAATGGTGTTAAGGGCACTGGATTATTATAAGCAGAATTGCGATCTTCCCGTAGGTCTTACAGATTCTCAGGGGCCGTTGACAACTGCGTTAAGTATTATCGGTTATGAGAATTTCTGTTATTGGGTACATGATTACCCAAAGCAGATGCACGAATTTATGGAATTGGTGACCGAAGGGATGATCCGGTGGATCAAGTTTCAAAAACAGCGTGCCGGCTCCCCGATGGATGGCTGCAGCTATCCCCTGGGGATTAAACTGCCCGAAGGATTTGGAGGTGTTTGGCTTTCAGACGATGATTCTGCAATGATCTCTGCTGATATTTTTAAGGAATTTGTCGTTCCTTATAACTCAAACGTATTAAAAGCATTCGAAGGTGGATGTATTCACTATTGCGGAGATTCTACCCAAAATATCGAGAACTACTGCAATACCCAAGGGCTGACTTGCGTCCACAACATGCATATGGATAGTATAGGTGCCGCTGTTAAAATGAAAAATGCGCTTAGCAAAAAAGGTATTGCCTATATGGCGAGCGATTTTGTGCCGAGTGACGAACGGCTTGGAAATTATTATCGGGAGTTATTTGATGCTATGGAGGACCCAAAGGGATTGATTGTTGCTTCTTATGTAATGCCGGCAGTGGAGTTGGATCATGGTAAATATGAGCAATCCAATCGTGAGCAGTTAAATTTAATCGCCTTTGGCGGAACTTTTTGCCATAGAGTAGGGGCACGGTCCCGGCGCGCCGGGATGCCCCTACAGTGGCCAATACAAATTCCTATGCTATCGAGTTAGGTAGAAAAGTTAGAGATGTTATTGCTTCGGTGATTTAGAAAAAAAAGACACAGGCCTATTGTACAAATTCAGGGTGTCAAAAAGACACTAAATGAGCGAGTTTCGGTCGGAGTTGTACGAGAAATTTATTTTTCCTTATGAGAAACCAACTTATGGAGCGTTTCGGTTTGAACTGTTACGGTTGCTGTGAACCTGTCAACACCCGATGGGACGTAATTAAGAACCACCTCAATTTGCGACGGGGTTCCTGCTCTCCATGGACATGAAGGTTCAAAAGCATAACTTACTTATCTCGGCAGGACGGTAAACCTGACGGGGTTCTCACGAGATTCATTCACCACGTAGAATTCGCTTCCCACCCAGATCGTCCGGCCGGTCGGGTTCTCATAGGGAAAGAGTCGCTTCGGACTGTCGATCCGAAGGTTGAGGGTTCGAGTCCCTCCGCGGTATCACCCTGGGCCGGGCCGGTTCTTGGGCCCCGGTATTCGTGGGCGCCCCGGTCGATGAGGCCGGCGAGGTCACCAACGACGTTTCGCCAGTAGTCCAGGCCGCCGTTATAGGAATCGATATAGTACGTCGCCGCCGAGACAGATGAACTCGCAGCGGTCTGACAGACAATCCACAGGCCGACTGCGAAACACAGACACAAGTGCTTGCGTGGTCCTGATGTTGGATCGCGCAAGACGAAATCCATAAAGCACTCCCGTTCAAAACCAGGGTCGTTTGCGATTCTTTGATTTGGCGACGGCCTTTATGGCGATGTCGACATCGGCTTTGACCTGGAAATCGAACATGCCCAGGCAAATGAAGTCGGCGCCGCCGGCGAATGCAAAATCGATTCCGTCCTTCGGCGGGATTGCTCCTGCGGCAAGGACCTTGAAGGCTATCCACGGGACTTTGACGTCCTGCATAAAGTCGATCGTCTCCTGGTGTTCGTGTCAGAACATGTTGTCGTGGTATTCGCCGTGATCGGGGGACTCTTTTTCGAACATCTCCATGAAGCGTCTGTTGGCCCTGGGATGGGCCGACCAGTATCGATCGTGATGCAGCGTCTTCATGTAGAAGTCAGGCACGATACCTTCCTTTTCGCAGAACGCGATCGGTTCGAGCCGATGGGCACAGATACCGACGACAATGTTGTATTTTTTCATAATATCGAAGGCCTTGATGATGTTGTCCTTCTTATTCTGATTATACCAGATGTCGCTTGCCCCTCCCCACAGATAAGCCCCCGATGCGCCCAATTCCAAATGCTCGACCAGCAGTCTTTCGTACTTGTTGATGTCGGTGGTGATAACGTCGGCAAGCCATTTCATCCTGCCGCCCCATTCGTCCCAGTATTTAGACAATCTGAAACGCTTGAAATTGTGGTTCTTCAGAACAATCGAATTGATCCCGTATTCCTCGCATCGCTTCAGTGTCATCAGGACTCGCTCTTCGGTGTTGTACTGGGCGGCAAGCGATGTTACATAATCCAGATCGCGCGCATGCATGTTCATGCTGATCAGATTGCTGCCGCTCATCAGACGCCCCAAGGTAAGATCGCCGATTTTGCCTGTGGGCATTTTCTTTGCCTGTGCAGCCACCTTCGGGTCGTCAAGGTCCAGGCTCTTGAGCCTGGCGTAGTCGGCCTTGTCGGACTTTGTAACAAACGTCGGGCCCGTCACGGCATCGACCTTGTCTTGGGCTCTTGCTCTCGAAAACGGATAAAGCAATGTGCCGACAACCGGCAAAGCAGCCAGACGGCCTAACAGTTGTCTGCGATTGAGACCTCTCATGAATTTCATGGCACATCTCCAACAGCGGCAACTACCTCATCATCTGAAAACGTCCGCTCGTTCTTAGCTCGCTGGGCCTTGTCCGCCGATGCCGCCCAACGCGCAGCTTTTTGTTGTGACGGGTATAATAACATGTATTACAGTTTGAATCAAGCCGGGTTCCGGCATACCGCAATTGGGTGTATTGTAAAGAAAAGATGCCCGAACGACCAGGGTCCGGGTCGGATCATGCTTAATGCAAAAAAACGGGGCCGGGCGGCGAAATATGGAACCATCCCGGCCCCCCGAGGGGAGAAGTTTACAAGCGCCGCCCCAAATCTGTTACTGCTTGCAGCTGGCATGATTCTGGGGAGACAGCGGTAGCCGCTGCTCCCCCAATACCAATGATCACAACCAAACTTCTTTTCCGCATTCTTTGTTCTACTGACTGATGTTACATTTTCCTCACCAAATTGGAACTGGCACCCACCGCCTCTGCTTTCATAACGAACCAACTCCCTGAAACGTTCCAAAAGAAAAATCTTTTTTTAGACTCTTTGCGCCGTCAATTATTCACCCTTCTCCATATCCCAAAGCGATCCTCATTGAACAGTATCCCGGAGGGCTCTGTGCTCGGACCTCTCAGGTATCTTCTGCAGCCATTGCCCGCCGCAATCATTTCGCTCGCACTCATGCCACACAAACAGCATCCCGTTCTCACGACAGCGATCCACTTCCACCATCTTGCCGCCGCATTCAGGGCAATTTCTTTTGCTGGCAGGTCGGTGAAACCTCACAGTTTTTCCTTTAATATGGCGGGTGCTCATAACCAATACCCATGGCAGTGCCGGCATTCGATATTGGGCCCCGGTGCAATCTTTAATCTGACCTATTCAAGTACCTCTTTGACAGGCAGGATCGTCGTCTCGGCCATGCACATTGCCTTTAGTTGTCCGACCACGCTGCGAGCAGTGCCGTTGAGGATACCAATTATCTGAATCCCGGCAAGCCCAAGGCATTTCCGCGCGTCCGAACTGCACTCCCTTGCCAAGACCTTACTGACATTCCTCTGCAGCAATTCCTGGACAAAAACCTTCATTGCGACATCGCTGTCCAGCCACATAATCGGATTTGCCACGGGCTCGTATGTCATCGTGTCGACGTCAACAATTAACACATATTTGCCCCGACACAACTCACCTTCAACGCGAGCGTCAAGCCGCGGCTCGTTCGATGGAATCGCCACTTTCATTTCCTCGTCTCCACCAGACAAACAACTTTGCTTGTGCTGAAACACCACAAAAAAAAGCCTCTGTTCCTCTTTTTTAACGATTCAAGGTCTCATATCGTTCCCTTACTCCTGAAATTCGTTAAAAAACCGTTTACTATTCACCGCTCATCTTTCAATGACCACACTCAACCATATATCTCAAAAAAGAACTCCCCGGGAGGAACGACATGAATAAACCAGGCTGAATATCGACTGCTTGTTCACGAGATTCAGGAGGCACGAGAATGCGAGTTGTTTACTGTCAATTCAAGAACCTGCGAAACATTATCACACAGGCGCCCCATCTTCAAATCTCGCTTTCCAAACCTTCGCGTCCCAAGCAGGATACATGTATCCTTCGTAATCAGATGGGGCTCTTGTCCGTCTTCAATGTGCGGGTCATAGACCGGTATGCACTTTCCATTCAACCAGATGGTCCCGCGAATTGACGGCGGTGCATTTTCAACCGTTTCCAGTCGCATACAGCCACATATTTCAAGTTCAATGTGGCACCCGTTGGTATGCGTGCCAAAAATCGTAATGCGCCCCCCCTGATGAATATCCAATTCTGATCGGGCAATGTCGTCGCCTTCGCAACTGCTCTTTCTGACTGCCATGATCACACTTCTCTTTCCATTTGTAAATAGTCCTCTTCATCCACAAAGGTTGCTCAAACTCCTCGCTCGTACACCCGTGACCTTCAAACTACCAAACGAACAAAGCCGCTGATTCGTTCCAAAAAAACCGCTTGAATCGGATACATCGCCCCCGACAATATCCCGATAGGCCCACCCTCCCCGTTCCCTGCCGTCAAAATCTGTGCGAAACGGAACACAACCTCAAGCCTTCGTTGGTCGAAACACGAATGTGTTGGATTTTCAAAAAATGGATATGCCGGGGCGAAACATCCTGGTTGCCACGGAATTGATCGTCCGCCGGTCCTGCGGTTCTTCTCTGCCTTGAAGAAACAAGTCGCTTTCGGGATGATGCTTTCATGGCCGACGTCGAACCCTTACATGTTTTTGACGTCGGGCTGGTCCTCGAATCCTTTGGCCGCCTGGCCGATCTTGATCTTGATACTGACGATGTCGTTGTGGCGCACCATTCGGATGTGCCCTTTCCCGAGATTCATGTGGTCAAACTCCATGCCCGCCGCGCCCGCCAGGCGCACCGCCGACGCAGGCGAATCCTCAAGCTTGCGCAAAACCGTATTGAAAACATGCTTCATCAGCATCGCAGCGCTTTGCAGATCCGCACTGTCAAACGCCAGTTGCGCGATATCGTCGCTGAATTTGCTGCTCACATCATTGAGTATCGCTATATTGCGAGCGTTTTCGTTATCGAAAGGCTCGGCCATGATCTTGGCGTCCACCATCGCCTGGCCGTCGAATCGCAGCTTGCGCTGCCTTGCCACGACATAAGGCCTCGTGCTTTCGTCAACCAGAAAAGCGTATTTGCGAACCGCCGTAAGCTTCTCCTCGTCAAAGGCCACCATATTGAACCACAACTCTGCGGCATCCTTCTTCTGGCCGTATGAGGCGACGACACTTTGACTCTGACTGAGCAATTCTTTTTCATTGTCGGCAATTACACTCAGGGTGTCGGCCGACGTGCTGAACCGAAGCGTCGTCAGATAATACCGTCCAAAGACGTCGCGGTCGGGTATCGTTACCTGGCAGCCAACCAGAACAACGCAGCAGACGATTGCAACTGTCAGGCACAAATTCTTGTACTTCACAGCACAGCCCTTTCAACAAAACTCTTTCAGACCAATCACACATTAAAAATGCGAGCTGGTACGCGGATAAGTCGCTTTCCGACAATACATTACAATTTCTCTCGCGGAAATTTATTACCCTAAAGGGTATTAAACTTCCTTTGCGTCCACCCACTTCATCATCTTGCGAAGCTTCCTGCCGACAGTCTCTAACTGACTGCCGTGATCTTTGGCATACAGTTCATTGAACTTCTTCATCCCGCCCTTGTATTCGGCGACCCACTCCTTCGCAAAATCACCGCCCGTTATTTCACCTAAGATCTTCTTCATCTCGGCTTTTGTCTCCGCGGTAATGATCCTCGACCCGCGCGTCAGATCGCCGTATTCAGCCGTGTTGGAAATGCTGTATCGCATGTAGCTCAGGCCACCCTGGTACATCAAATCGACGATCAGCTTCACCTCGTGCATACACTCGAAATAGCATATCTCCGGCTGATATCCCGCCTCGACCAGCGTCTCGAACCCCGCCTTGATAAGCGCCGTCAACCCGCCGCACAGCACAACCTGCTCACCGAACAAGTCGGTTTCGGTCTCTTCCTTAAAGGTCGTCTCGATAATACCCGCGCGGGCCCCGCCGATACCGTTGGACCAGGCAAGAGCAATCTGCTTGGCATCGCCCGTGGCGTCCTGCTCGATGGCGATGAGGTTGGGCACGCCGCCGCCTTTTTGATACTCACTGCGAACCAGATGGCCAGGACCCTTCGGCGCAATCATCACCACGTTGATATCTTTGGGAGGCACAATATACTTAAAATGAATATTAAATCCGTGGCAGAAACCGATCGTTTGTCCCGCCTTCAGATTCGGGGCAATCTCCTTTTCGTACACTATCGCCTGGACCTCGTCCGGCACCGTAACAACGATCAGCGTCGCACCGGCCAGCGCTGTGGCGATATCCGTCGGCTCAAAACCGTGTTCTTTGGCCAGATTGAAATTGTCCGTCCCTTCCAGTTCCGCCACAACCACAGTGATACCGCTGTCGCGAAGGTTCTGGCTGTGGGCGTGCCCCTGGCTGCCGTAACCGATCACGGCAACCGTCTTGTCTTTCAACGCATCGATAGGGGCATCGTCGGCATAATAGATAGTTGCCATGACTGCACTTTCTCCTTAACTATGTTTCCCTTAAAGACTTCTGCAAAATTGCGGTTTGGCATGCATTACTTAAAAAAATCATTTGTTCGATTTTCTTAGGTAATCACATAACGTCTTTTCCAAACATAACTTAGCTCCAAGAAAAGAAAAAAGCCTTGGCGACTTTTCTTCTCCAAAAACATGTCAAATCGCAATTTTGCAGAAGTCTCTGTCTCGTTTAGTTACTTTATGGTCGGGCGTATCTCGCCATCGCGACCGTACCCGTGCGGACCACGCTTTTTACACCGTAGGGCCTGCACGCATCGACAAACGCCTCTATCTTACTTTCG
>SDBU01010060.1_pt1 | contig 10529 bp, 16 predicted proteins | sample 2277071 | NCBI WGS metagenome assembly SDBU01 (sample SAMN10397929, study PRJNA504765) | marine sediment metagenome | isolation source: marine sediment core GS08_GC12, 126 cmbsf | place: Arctic Ocean: Gakkel Ridge, Loki's castle | collected 2008
GGCGACATTGAGGTCAAGTAATATTTCCTTAACCGCAGCTAAGTCAAAACCCGCAGCCACTTCCATAGGACTCTCTAAGTCTAACCAAAGTTCATACCAGACATTAGCAACTGGTAGATAAAAGTTCCACGTAGCATCTCGGTTACTAGTATCTGTAAGTGTAACAGATATAGTATCTACAGCTGCACTGGACATAGCCCAGATGGTTGCTAGAACGTCCTCTGACCAATCTTGAGGGGCTGGAAGAACTCTCCTTGCAACACCAGCAACAGCAACAATATCCTTTAGAGACGCTGTCCCGAACTTCTTAGTGCCGCTGTCATTAGATAAGGTATGCGTCCCAGTTGCTGAAATCCAGTTTGCAGCGTCAGCATCAAGAGTAAGGACTTCATTACCCCTCTTATAAAAGAATTTAATCCCAGAAGCCGAATTATGTAGGATTGTTCCCGCAACCCCTTTAATTCCAACCCTTGATTTAGGGGTAACTTTATCGGCAAAATAATAATCACCCTCCAATAACTGCACAGTTCCTCCACCAGCAGTGTAAGCAGCATCAACGGCTGCTTGTATTTCAACCTCGTCAGCAGTGCCGTTACAGACATAATCAGCCCCAGCCTTACTCTTAGCAGAAGAATTACTAGCAGCAACAACTAAAGTAGCACTGCGGGAAATCTCAAGAGCATTACCCTGAGAGTCCAAGTGAGTGGTATCCACCTTCCATTCACTCTCACTAACCCGATGAGCCGTGGTCATATCGGCGGCATCTTTATGTGTGATTTTACCCATTATTCCTTCCTTTATGTCAGTTCTAATTCTCTGACCTGCTCCATAGCGTCATAGATAATAATAGCATCTTCAGGTTCTGGCACCTCCGAGAAACCCATCACCGCATACCTTCTTGAGTCCATACCGTGAGAGTAGATGTGGGTTGTCTTCTCTGTCAGCTTGCCGTTCTTGTCGAGCATATACCTGAAGTTCCTCTGCTCTTTGATACAGTTTAGGCTATCTTTTGTCCAGTATTGTTTATATTGTCTAACCTTCTGCTGGCCGTATTCTACGCTACCCGGTCCCTTGGGTGCCCCCTTGATATTGAACCCATACTGAAAGATTTCTTCTATAGACTTGGGCTCTGCCGAGTCAGCCCATATCTCATCGGAGTGCTTTGCTACTCCAAACTCACTCATCATTACAGCAATGTCTTGATTGGTAAGTCCCTTCTCAAATATCAGTTCCTCGCTGTAGAGCTCTTCTGGGAATATCTTGTGTCTGGTCAAAACAGTCGGGTCACCAGAGAAGCCAAAGTCCAGTCCATATACTATATTACCTTGAGTTGGCAGGCTGTCCACCTGGGTAAATAAGGGATAGACAAGCCCCTCAACTTTACCTATCAATCCCAGCCCGTATATGTTCCACCAGTTCGGGTCCTTGTCCTTGTTAGATTCTATGTTGGCTACTACCTCAGGGGGCAGCACATCTAAAGCGTCCATGTAGGTTGAGTGAATATAAGCGTTCTCTGGCTGTCCTACCCAGTTCTGGTGTGCCCAAAACTCACCGACCGGGTTCCAGTCAACGAAGGTGAACTTGGCAGTTCTTATATCAAGTCCCCTGGCTGTCTCCCATGGAACATTGTTGCCCTCATTGATAAATAGGATATCACGCCTCGGTCCCCTTACCTTATCCGACTCATCAGCTCCAAAGAACTCTATGCGTCCCTTGCCAAAGGTATATGTTTGCTCAGTCTTGTTATAGCGGGGGTTATTGTCTGTACTCTCATCCAGTATCTTAAAGAAATCCCGTATGGCACCCCTTTTTAGATGAGGCAGGGACTCGCTTACTACCGAAATCATCAAAGGTAATTTAGCGTTCTCAGCTATGAAAATCAGGATTTGAAGGATAGACCACGTCTTGCTGGAATATGTCCCACCCTCGTTCAATGCCCTGCGCTTACCGGATAACCACGCCTGGGCATTATCCTCATAGACTCTAGTGGCTGTTATCTCCATTAGTTCACTTAGTAAAAAGGAAATCCTACAAGCTGATACTCTACTCTGTTAAATGCCATAGAGGGTTCTCTATGATTGGAACACATAAAAGGAGCATAAGGCATAGTGCTTGCCAACATAGGTTTATCAGGTGGAAATCCAGTAGAAAGAGGCATCCCCATAGCTTTAGTAATCCTCTTTACAAATCTACCGCATAAAGAACATCTGTGTTTCATTTCCTACTCCTTTATTCAGTCCTCTCACCATTTAGTAGTCTCTGGGTCAAATCCTTCCCCTTATCCGATATGACATTTATAATCAATGTCCGGTTGTCTATTGTCATACTGCCCTCAGCCTCGTAAATCCTCTCCATCTTGTTGAGTAAATCAATCGCTGATACTGGGTTGTGTAGTTTGATTTTGGTTATTGTGGCCAGTGAAGCATTTTCGCCTTTCCCTATCTTGACATCCACTGTGTCAATCTCCTGTATGGATGCAGTATCTAAGTTTCCACCTTGTTCAATACGCTGTTCTTTATTAAGTAGATTACTAACCTTTCCCCTAGCTATCTCAGTCAGTATCTGCTTTCGTTCTACCACAGTGGCGATAGTGGCAGCCTCAGCCGCTTGCTGTAGCTCTGCAAGCCGAGCCTTGACCTTAACATTGTTAGCTAACCGAGAAGCATTAGCATCAATCGTTCCCTGTGCCTGTTTGACAACAGCATAGCCAGCCTCTCTATAAGCATCACGCTGGTTCTTGCCAGAAAATAAATTAAGTGCAAATGCTTCCTGTTTGGACGTCAGTTCCATCTTTATCCTCAAATGAAAAAGCCCGGCATTTCTACCGAACTCCCCACGCTTTGCCCTATGATATATTAAAACTATTTTACAAATTTTGTCAAGCTTGAGGCTACATCTACATTATATCATTGTTTTTAGACACGGATTCGGGTTTGTGCCTAAGTGGGTCAACTAGGCATGGCTACTTTTGGCATCTCCTGCCTTAAATAATATTCCTCATTTAATAATGAAGAATTTATTGGGAAGCCTTGATGGTCAAGATTATCCTTCAAGAACACAGGTATCCCAGCCTTATCACAGGCTTCTACTATCTCTTTTACCCACTCGATCTTAGGTGGCTTGTATGGCTTTGTCTGAGCTCCTATGATTACCCACGATATGCCAGCACGATTAAACCTATCAGCCATAAAGCGACTTCGGTTGATAAAATGTGAGTCTATATCCATCTCGTATTTCCAATCTAATAGCGGTTCAAATGATATATATTTCACACTTGCCCTTACATCTTGTAACTCCCATACTGCTTCAAACCACATCTTCCTATTCGTAGCCGTCACCCCTACCCAGCAGTTATCAGGGAATGGGCTGAACTTGATTAGGTTCTGTGGTTGCTTGGTGAGGAGATAGAAGCGATGTTTATAGTTTAATCTAATCTGATCTATCACTCTTTTAGTCCATTCTCCCGGAATATCTATGCCGAATAAATCAGACATATCACAGACAAATATCCCCTTTGGTATTCTCTCCCTTAAAGAGAGCCATTCTCTATCTTCCCAAAATCGGGGATAGAAGGGGTCTTTATAAGCCTTGTGCCAAGCCTCGCTAAATCTGCGACCTGTTAAAAGTGAGCCAATATTGTCATTCGGCAGATACCTAGACTTCAACCTCCCATTAGCCAGCTTCCTTGCGTAGCAGTATTCACAGCCATTGAGACAGCCTGTGATGGGATTCCACGTATATCCTTGTGTGCCATCCTGGTTCTTAACCCATTCTATAAGTGTTTTGTTCATTTCAGTACCTCCTTTTAAGCACTCTTAAACTCCTGATAACTTACGCCTTTCCTCTTTCTAGTATCAAGCCACCTACGAGCTGGTCCACTGGAGACATATTTCAAAGCCCTTTTGTATCTCTTTTTAATTGACCATACCGGTATCCCCAAATACTTTGCCACCGCCTCCTCACTCTCCTTCCAACACTCTATAGCTAGTAAAATAAGCCCATCCTTTCCACACCTCTCCATCCTAGCTGAAATCTCAGCGCTCACTTCTATGGCAGTAATGAATGGGGCCTTTTGGTTTATGGTTCTTCTAGGATTATCTGTATACCCAGATGATTCAGCCGGCCAATCTCCTAACCTGAGGCATCCTAAATTGTGGAGGATCCAGAGAACCTCTTCGTGGGTATAATGAATCTCCCCAGGTGAGTAGAACTCCTTACCCACCTCTAATCCGACTTGGCTTCTGTCTCATCAATTTATCAATCTCTTTCGTATCCTCATCTACTACGATTTTTGGCTCAATTTGTTTAGGTAATGGCGGTATATCAATCTTGGTACCGAACTCATCCCATTGATATTGCATCAATAGGGCTTGGTTTTCTACTGAAAGTCGCCAGAAAAGAGGACATGTATTGCTCATAACTCTACTTCGTTACTTTAGTCTGCTCTATCATTGTTTATCCTTTAGAGCTTGCCACTCCTAATCGCCTCAATGATGCTATAGTTTTTATCAACCCACACTGCCCCTTGTTTTAGTAACCAATCTGCTATCTCCTCTCTTACCTGCTTCTCTATTATAGGTTGGATAAACTCAACTAATTTTACTCCCCATTCATTAGGCATCCAATTCTGCTTTTTAAGCTGTCCGCATTCTGAACATCGCTTAAATAGGGCGTTCTCAAAATCCATTAAAAATAATTGTGCTTGTTCTTCAATGGTTAATTTTACTTCCTCTGTAGGTTTAATCATCTTTACTCTCCTCAAAAAATGGGTTAATAATTATGTCTGTTGGCTGGAAATCACTACCACATTTAGGTTGGGGAAGCTCCCTCGCTGGGATTATGATTGGTTGCCCCAGTTTCAAAAGCTTCTCCCTTAAATCTCTTATCTCCTTCTGTTCCTCTGTAGGTTTATTCATCTAACACCTCCTCTAGCTCTTCTATACTTCTAATAATAAAATATGATGCCCCTTGAGCCTCAACCAGCTTTTGGAAAGCCCCCTGCTCTGGGAGTTGCTTTCCTTTCTCGCCCTTTAATTCAAGGAAGATAACTTGAGGTGCTTCCACTGCTATATGTGTAGGGTAGGCAGGTATTATATCCTTTCTAACCACCATAAAGTCTGCTGTCCCTTCCCGACAAAGCTCCACCCTGTAAGTCTTCACGCCACGCTTCACCAGCACCGAACCAGAATTTAATCTATCAAAGTAGAGGTCGCCAGCATTCATCTTGTATTGTAAATAATCAGACACGGCACGTTGTAAATCTGCTTCTTTCATCTATCTCCTTTAATGATATAACCTCATTCCCATCCAGCACAATCTCCCATTTCCTGCCTGATTCTGGGTCTATTAGGACTCTTGTTTCTATTTTCATCCCACTCTCCTCCTTTCTTCCTTTTTAATAAACTCGTTTTCCATCCCTAAAGTCTGCTCTTAAAATGCCATCTTCACTCCTATAGCACCTCCGTCCTGTCCTGTGCCCTGACTTCCAGCCTCTTGGGTCTTTAATCCTTAAGAGCGACTCCATCAGGTAAAGTGCCATATCACAGGGTATTCCTCCAAGTCTGTTGAGACTAATAATCTCCCTGAAATCCCCTAGGACCCTTGTTTCTGGCATATTACCTCCTTTAATGCCCAGAATAGAGCATCCTCAAAGCTATATCCTTCAAAGAACTTCTCAAGCCACGAATTAAACAGCCTTTTATATGCCTCTCTTACTCCTTGTCCTTCTGTGAAGAGTTTTATATAAGCTATTGGCACAGCATACTTGAACAGGTTGTTGAGGTCTATGGATGGTGTTTCTTTTAAGGAAATTAGCTTACTTTCCCCCTTGTCATAATCAGGTAAATACCATCCATTAACTGGCTTATCCATTATTGCTGCTTCGCAGGAGTTTGCAACTTCGATTTCAGTAATTGGGTTATTTATATGGACTAACCTACACCACTCCCAAAACTCTTTTCTCTGCTCTTGTGTTGGCTGTTTACCCATTTTCTATCTCCCCCTGTCAACTCACTTAACAACCCCTTATTAAATGTTGGATTACTTAACACTATCAATTAGCTTCTCAGTGGCATTTCTACCCCATCTCATAACTCTATATCACTCTCTACTTCATTGCCCCAGACATCAAATCCTTCGTGTTCTTCCCTAGCGAATATGTCTATTCTTGGTTCTTGTGTGTTTCGCTTTATAATCTCATAAAATATATCGGGCTTCCTAGAGTGTTTGCCCCTCTTTTCTGTAAATATACTAGGGATAAAATCACCCTTTTTGTTGATGCCCATCTTGCCTCGGTATCCATAAAGTATCCACTCAACCCTACGATACACTCCATTGACAGGCACACCAATGCACTTATCCCACGCAAATAAATCAATATACCTGAAATGCCAGCTATCTAAAACCTTTAGAGCGAATGGTAACTTTGATGTAATAGTCCATAGGAACAAATCGCAACGAGCATCAGCAAACTTATCTATCGGGAAAAACATTATATCACTATCAGACATTAAGGGATATGGCATAGCCTTTCCCGTTCGGTAATACCTCAAGTCTTTAAGGTTATTTTTTACTGTCCAAGGTGGGTCAATGACTATTGTTTGATACTTCTTCACTTCATTAACCTATGTTATCCGCTGTTTTCCTGGCTTTTTTCTCCGGTCTATAATCGATTGCCATGTTATTTATAAGCTTGGCGTTAGTTTTGTCACGGAATCGGGACTCAATCCGCTCCGGCAATTTGTCAGGCTCCAAGTTGCTGGTGATTATCGTTATCAATTCCGCTCGCTCCCGAGCTATCACGATTTCCTCAAGTTTTTGCTCTTCCCAGTTGGAGCCGTAGTTCTGACCCCACTCGTCCATAATCAGCGCCGGGATGCTTTTCAGGCTGCTCATCACCAGCTCAGTAGTGCCTTCGGGAATAGACTGATGTAATTTACTCATCAGGTCCGGCACGGTCCACAGTCGGCAGTCGACACCACGCTTTAATAACTCGATGACCGTGGCTTCGCAGAGATGAGTTTTGCCGTTGCCGGTTGTGCCGTAGACGAAGAGAAACGGCGGCGCCTCTTCCTTGAGGGCGATATCCATGAAGGCCACAAGCGTAGCCTCGGCGCCCAAGACCGGCTTAAACTCAGCAAAGGTGCTGAACTTGCTCACGCCCTTCTCCTTAGCATAGGAGCTGGTAGATTGATATGCCCTTATCTGCTCTTCAAAGCAACCTTTCGCCTTGCAGTTGATAACCGCCGAATAATCTGGCTTCCCATTAGCCAATCGGGGATGCACTATGCCGGCACCGTGGCAGACTGGGCAGTAAGGATTCGGGGCATAGCCACGCTTGGCTTTCTCCTCTTCACAGCTATTGATTAGATTCGAATCAATCATCTTTACCCCCATAGATTTCCTCTGGGCTTCGGTAAGTTGTGGGAAGTCTCCTCGACCCAGGATGTCTCCGATTCTCTCCACCTTTCGCCTCCTTCCTGTCTTTCTTCTCCCAGGATAGAATGGTGGCGTAGTGATTCTTATACTTATCGCCTTTACTCGCGATATAGAGCGATAGGCTTTCGACCATATCTTTGGTTCGTTCCTTGCCGAATCGCTCCATTAGCTTCTGATGCTCTTCCTTGGTCATCTTATTTACATTCTTGAATTCCGGGTATGCTATATATATAGGTTTCTTTTGTATAGTATCTTTTATCTTTTGTGTGGCTTCTGGGCTGCTAACTTTTGTTGGCTGAATTGCTAACTCGGACAACGAGATTGCTAACTCTTCGTCGTTAGCAATATTGCTAACTTTTGGCTCAGAGTTACCAGGATTGCTAACTTTTGAAGTTAGCTGAATTGCTAACCCCTTCCACTGCTGCCAGTCCTTTTGAAAGCCGAGGCGTTTCCCTGTCTTGGTAATAATCGCCAAGCCGACCAAATCATGTAGCGCTCTAGATACTACAGTTTTACCTAATCCAGTTGCCTCTTCTATCTGAATGTTAGCAATATAGTCAACTTTTTTGTGGAATCCATACGTCTTGCGGATGACGCAGAGAAGCACCTGCCACTGATTCGGCGCCAGGTGCATCCTGATTAGATGCTCGAGTAGCTCATTGGCTATTTGGGTATAGCCGTTCTCGAGCTGAGGTTTAGCCACTATTCCTCCCCTTCACCCTTGTCAAGTTAGTCATCTTATAATAAGACCTGCTGCCGGCTCCGGTCCGCCGCGAGCCGGCAGTACTCCTCACTTATCTCATAGCCTACTGCCTGGCGGTTCAGCTTTTTAGCCACCCATAAGGTCGTGCCTGCCCCAGCAAACGGGTCAAGAATTATACTGGGCACTTTATCAGCATTACATTTACAGGTGGGTTGCCAGCCTGTTGTCTGGCGATATCCCGGGTCCGGGTGATTGCCTGGGTAATTATCAATCTCCTCTTGGGTTGCCTTGTATCCTTCTTCAGGAGTAGCCCTACCAGCTTTAGCATCACGAACACGAATACTAAAGGCACTTGGTTTTTTATCTAACACCCTCTCCCACGGACTTCCACACTTACTACAGCATCCTACTTCTGGGGTAGATGCCTTAATACATATCTCTGGTAACTTCTCTGGGAATACAGCAAAATGAGCTTCAGGATATGGCTGTGTCGGGAACTCCCATACTGAACGGATGTTGCGACCAAGTGGGTTATATTCTCGTTTCGCAGGTGTCCACCTAGCCACCAACACATCATTTGTATTCGGCTGATATTCTCCATATCGTTCTATTTCCCCTTGCCCTCGTTCTGGTTCTTTATGTGGCTCTCTCACCGCATCCGTGTCAAAAAAGTAGTCGGCAGATTTCGTGAGCATAAGAATGTATTCGTGGGACTCGGTCGGTCTGCCTGAACCTTTTATACGGATATAACCATTATGGGCTTTGCATTTTGGACAGCCTGGGCACTCTATAAGAGCATCACCAGATTGTCCTTTTTCTTGGCGTTGCAACTCCGACAAGCTGGCACCATGTTCTCCTTCGTATGCTTCCCGCCCTTGCTGATTGGTATCACATGGTCTATCGTCAGAACTTTCCTCTTGTGGCAATAATGACATCGGTTCTTGTGAGCTTTCAGTATCTCTAGCCAATCCTCTGCGGTCACTGGTTGGTTGGGCACTATCGCCTGCTTCCGTCTCGCATAGTCTCGTTGCTTCTTGTATTTGCCCTTCGTTGTCTGGGAGTAACGCTGATTGGCTTTTTTCTTCTGTTGCTCCCGTTCCTCTTTTGTTGGTTTGTGTCTTCCCTTGCTCAGCTTCGCTTGCCGTGCCCGACTGGCTTGACGGCGTTTCTCCATCACATCCAGACGTTCCTCTCTCTTCCTTGCTGTCGCTTGCCCCTTCTTGCTCTGCTGGTAGCGTCTCTTCACTATCAGATACTTTGCTCGGCGGCATTCCGGGCAGGTCGTTGGCCCCGTCTTGGTCATTACCTTTGGCAGTCCGCAAACTTTGCAATCTCTCATACTCTTCTATTGTAACACAATGCCTGATAAAATGCGAGCCGTGTACCGACTCAGGCATGGGGTTTGGTTTATTCCAGATAATAACTGACCTTACCCACCAGCCATCTTCCTGTGCAGATATAGCTACTCTAAAGGGTATGAGGCAGAGGTCTTTGGGTTTTAGATTACTATGCTTTTGCTGTTTAGCCGGAACCCCACGCATTAAATCACCTTGAAAGCCAGCGTCATTCTTGCCACCTTCTTTGTGGTCGCCACCCGAGCCGTAATAAGAGTCGCCCAAATTCCAAAAACATACCCCGTCCTTCCTCAATACCCTTCTAATCTCCCTTAATATCTCAATGGTATGCTCAATATACATTTCAGGTGTTGGCTCTAATCCATAAGCACCTTTCCAAGCACCACAGAGAGAACAGAAGCCATCTTGATAATTGATTCTAGCTTCTCCTTCTTTGTAAGGGATACGTCCGGTTAAGTTACTACCTTCTACGCCCCGGGTGTCCCTATGTTCTTTTGTAATCCACTGATGCTCACAATCCTTATCACCCCATATCAATTCCTGATCACCAGAAAATTTACGCAAACCCCAATATGGCGGGCTGGTGCATACCATCTGCACACATTCATCCGGCAGGTCATTCTTGCGAAAGTCTATGCAATAAATCGTGTTGTGTAAGTCTTGATAAAAAGGTTTCATCTCAAATCACTTAATAACCTTCAAAAGATACTGCCCTATGTATTCTGTATAGGCCGGGGGGATTGCTTGAGTGAGTTCTTCGTTTATCATCCAGTCAATCCCCATAGCTTCTTTTCTAAGTTCCATTTCACCCCTATAATTTATATTTCCGTGAACACCTATAACGCCAGTCAATCCCTTTCTGTTATGGTCTAAACTTCTAAAGCGTGGTTTCTGCCAGGAATGAGAGCAAGGTGGCATCAGGACCACTGGCATATTAGTTTCAAAGGCTCTGTGTCTACGCAAATTCAAGCCAAACGAAGAACCGCATAGAATAATAGGGGTTTCCAAATGTGCCTCGACAGGCTGCTCTATAA
>SDBU01010062.1_pt1 | contig 10528 bp, 5 predicted proteins | sample 2277071 | NCBI WGS metagenome assembly SDBU01 (sample SAMN10397929, study PRJNA504765) | marine sediment metagenome | isolation source: marine sediment core GS08_GC12, 126 cmbsf | place: Arctic Ocean: Gakkel Ridge, Loki's castle | collected 2008
TCATGACGTACCATATCATTATTAGTATATTTTCAACGGTAATAATGATAGCAATTATAAACAAAGAGAAGGCTGAGAGAATATCACCAGTTAACAAGAATCGACCAGCCAAAATTCCCATACAAGCGGGAATTTTACTGAAATTATTACTCCATAGCATTATGATTGAAATCGTCAGAATTGCAGATGGCACTCCAGAACGCCCTGCCGAATGTGTTATGATGAAGATTACTATCCCAATGAAGGATTCGGAAATAGGGACTATCGATCAAATTTTACTGACTTTTCTAAGGGCTGGATACAGGGCGAGAGACATGATGCCTACGAGACACATGATTAAAATATCCAAGAGATTCAATACATAAATAGATTCTCCGCTGATCCCCGCATTCAATTTGAAAAGTTTGACTAACCAATTGTTAGCAATCCAGCCGATAATGGTATCCGGTTGAAGACCTCCGATGAGACCAATGATCCCCATTAAAAATGATATAATTACGATTAGGACAACTGCTCCGGCAACTTTATAAAGGACTTTCCACGCAGTGGTTGTAGTTTTGGCACTTGAATCATTCATGTGCTTAAATCTCCATATTTCACTTACATTCCTATATTGAAATTTTTAAAAGTTATTGCATCTCCTCAAAAGGTTTCAAACGATTAAGACTCTATCTTTGGAACCATAATTCTTATTATCTTACTTGTTAGAATTATTACTGGATAACTGTTTCACGAAATATCACTAGTTAGTATTTTTAATTAAATTCTAAGAGAGATAATCTCTAAGATAAAAATTATTGAAGAAGTTATAGGAAATTTAATTAGTACTAATTACTATTAATTTGATAGAAATCAAAGTTAAATCCTTTATATGGTATGTTAATAAAAGATAAAATTACGCTACTCAAAAAGCAGTTAAAGGGAAATTTAAATAAAAGCATAAAATTAATTCTAAATTCTGGAAAAGAAGAAATTGGGATTATAGAAAGTTTCCATGAAACATATATCATTTTTAATACAAATCATGGTAAAATAACAATCTTAGATTTTGATGCTTGGGAAATAATGAAAACTGAGTTTTATAACTTAGAAAAAGATAAATTTCTGAATGAAAAAATTAATAATATAATTAAAGAATTTAATGACAGAAAGCTTATCAAGAATTTAAATTTGAAACCACCAGATTTTACATTTCCGAATGATTTTAATCTCAATAATTTGAAAAAAACAAAAGAAATTAAAAAACAATGGGATAAATTTAGTAATCTATATCACTTTTATCACAAATCAAATAATTTATCGCAATTATTATCATTAGCTAATGATTTTATTGATCTGAGTCAGAAATTTCCAAATATTAGTCAAATTCATTATAATTGCGGATGTATTTTATTTGAATCTGGATTCAAGCAATATGATAAAGCTCTAAACTTTTTAGAAAGAGCACTCGAATTAGAAAAACTTCCAAAATATGCTTTTAATATTGCTTGTACTTCTATAAATTTGAACTTGGATTTGAAGACACATGAAATGTTATCACTTTATTTTAAGTCAATAACACCTACTCAAGATATTGAAGCATGGTATACTTATTGTCATTTATCAAATTATTTGGGAAAATTTGAATCATTAATTTTTATTTTGGATTCAATTTTTAGAGTTGAGAAAAAAAAAGAAGATATTAATCTACTAGTTGAATCAATCTTATATTTTTTACATATTAAAGATTTTACTGAAAAGTTTAAAATTGGAATTGATTTTTTAACTGGTGAATTAAACTATAATGAGTTAAAACTGTATATTAAAGATTGTGTATCTCTATTGCTGAATTCAATCAAAAAGCGTAAAAGAGGACCTTTTAAAAAACCTTTAAGCAAAATTTTAGAAGATCCCGGTAAAAAATATGAAAAGGGTTCTATTTTCAATTATAAACGTGAACGAGGTTTCGGTTTTCTAAGAAAGGAGAACGCTGAATATTTCTTCCATAAAAGTGCTATTATTGATTCCACCCTATTGAAAAAGTTGAATAATCATATTGTAAGCAATAGGAATCAAATAATTGTGCTTTTCGAAAAGACAATAGGTAAAAAAGGCTTAGTTGCCATAAATGTATCAACATTTAGAACCACTGGTAAAAGTTTTAATTTAGCAACCCAATTGGCACAACAAGGAAAATATTCGCAAGCAATTAATATTATGAAGATTGTATTGAATAACAACCCTAATTACCCGAATGCTATGAATTATTATGAGAAATGGAGAACTTTTTCAAGAGATTACGAGATACCACGCGGCTCTAATCCTTATGCACGAGCAAAGAGAGCAGAAATTTTAGATGAGGATTTCCTACAAGCAGAAAATTTCTATAAGGAAGCAATAAAACAAGATGATAATACAGAAAACGCAATTAAAGATTTGTTAAACCTATTAAAAAGATTAGATAGACCATTAGATGCAATAGATATTTTAAAATTCAATGATAATAAAATTAAAAATAGAAAATTTTATGATCAACAACTTTTATCTCTTTACCAAAAAACTAATCAATATGAGTTATTAATTGACTTCCTATATAAAAAATATGAAAGTACAAAAAATAAATTTTTACAGTTAAGATTACTTAATCAAATAGGTAATGTATTTTTACAACAAAAAAATTATAAAAATGCTTTAGAAATATTTAAAGAACTTATATATTCTGACAGAGAAAATATTGACGCAAAAAAGAAACTAGCTATCTCATTAATAAATTTGAAGAAATTAGATGAAGCGGAGAGATTATTAAAAAGAATTACAGATATAACTTTAGATAATGAAACTATAAGAATTTTAGAAGCTTTAAGAGAAGCTAAAGTATCAGGGAAACCATTACAGGATGATTTTCTTGCAATAGAAATCAAATTAACAGATTTCTATGGAGAGATCAGCAAATTTACAAAATTCTTCCTGGAATTATGCGACTATAGTGGTGTGAACCCTGAATTCATAAAAGTTAATGAAAATGGAAGAAAAAGTTTTATAGGGGATGAAGAAAATTCTAAAAGTGAAATAAATAAACTTAAACAAATAGCTAAATCTTTCGGAACAACTCGACCGCTGGAACGATCAAAAAATTATTTATCGGCTGCTAAAATAGCTTATGAAAGAGAAGAAGATCCATCTCAGTTCTTTAGATATTTGGGAAGAAGTTTCGCTTCAAAAGGTGATTCTGTTATTTTAGAAAATGGACATTTAGATGCCGCCAGAGCATGGTATAGTGAAGCTCTTTCTATTTACGATCACGTACGAATATATGAAAAATATGAACGAGATGCTGAAAATGCTTTAAATATGTTTATTTATTCCTTTTTGGGTCAATCAAGAGTTCCTAAGCCCTCAATAACAATTCCTCAGATAAGTGCTACACTTCATGAAGTTTTAGGTGTATATCCCGAAATAGAAAAATTATTTGATTATTTAAACTATCTTATTATTCAGAGTAAATATGCGGGGAGTCAAATTTTACATGCATTAAATGAAACTGAAACTTTAAAAAAGTTAACCATCGATTATTTGAAACAGAAGTTCCCTAAAAAAATAGGAGAAACACATGAAGTAATTGATATTATACAGATTTGGAATAATGTACAGCAAGATACTTTCCAGAAATTACACAACATCGCTTCTGAATTTCAGACTCTCATGCATTTTGAACTTACTTCTGTCTGGCTGGAAGATGCTGTGGAGAAACTAAAAATATTATCAAATAAATTACTTTTTGATTTAGATCGACAACATTTACTAAAACTTCAAACAATTTTTAGCAATTCTTTAAATTTAGTAAAACAGGAATCATTTGAAGATCGCGAACGCTTACTACTCCATATTAGTGATAGATGCTTGGAAATTATGCGAGATATTAAACTAAATCCTACAAAATTCTCTGTTGAAAATATCTATAATTTCGCGATTAATTTTAAAAATGAAATTCAAAAACAAATAAATGAATTGTATGAAACAACTTTTCCTCAAATTTCTATCAGGTTACCAGACAAATTTGACACTTATATTCCAGATAAGAATAAGGAGATACAGATTCAAATTGTTGTAAAAAATGAAAAAAGAAGGAGCCCTGCTGAAGATCTTGAATTAATTCTTCAAGAGGATGAAGAATTTTTTGCTCTATTGAAAAGCGATAATAAATTAGAAGGTTCACTAAGAGGAGGTCAACAAAAGATTCTTGAAATCCCAATAAAAGTTACTGATAGCTCTATTGAATCAAAAACTTTTTCTTTATCTATATATGCTCAATATCTCTCTCGATCAAATGAAATCATACAAACTAAAATTAAAAATTTTACAATCAAACTTTATTCAATAGATGAATTTGAAGAATTTGATAACCCTTATGCTGCTTATGCTGAAGGAGGAGTAGTAGATGATCCGAAAATGTTTTATGGTCGCGTAAACCTAATAGAGACTATCGAAACTGCAATTTTGCAAGCGCAAACACAAAGTAAGTCAATTATAGTTTATGGACAAAAAAGATCAGGTAAATCCTCAATACTATATCACCTTAAAATGCGGTTAGAGAATTTTAAGAATATTTTAATTTTAGATTTAAGTAATATTGCCTCAGTTTTAGATGATGATTCAAATTATCCATTTTTTCATCAAATTCTTTGGAGTATTTTATATAATTTAAAAGATGCTATTGAAGAAAGCATAGAACAAGGTTATCCTAAATTAAAGTTAAAATTTCCAGATATTTATGATTTTTTTAAACATCCAAGTCCTTTTATTATTTTTAATGAAATTTTTAAGAAATATAAGAAATCAGCAAGAAAAATTAAGGAGTGGGAAAATCGGAGAATAGTTTTGTTAATTGATGAATTTTCATATTTATTTGGATTGATTCTTGAAAAAAAGCTTTCAAAATTATTTATGAAAAACTGGAAAGCTATTTTGCAATCAAACTACTTCAATGTTGTTTTGGCAGGTCAAGATATAATGCCTAAATTTAAAAATATGTTTCCGAATGAATTTGGCACCACACAAGACGAAAAAGTTAGTTATCTAAAGAAGCGTGATGCGCTTAAGTTGATTGATGAGCCAATAAAAATTAGTGGAACTAATGGCGAAAGTCGATATCGAGAGAATGCTATTGATTTAATTTATGATCTTACCGCTGGAAGTCCATTTTATATACAATTATTCTGTAATCGATTAGTTGAATATATGAATCGAAAACATACAAAGTATGTAACTGATGCTGATATTGATCGTATTAAAAATGATTTGATTCGGGGAGTATCCTCTCTTGGAATTGATAAATTCGACAATTTAATTGATTCTGGAGATTCATCAGAAAATGCTATTAAAAATGAAGATATTTTAAACGTTTTAAGGGTAATGGCCAATAATAGTATAACAGGGCCTTGCAATAGGAATAGTATTACCTGTGAGACAAAAACCTCTATAGATGAAATTCTAGAAGATTTAGTTACTAGGGATGTAATTAGTAGGGAGGAGGGGAACTATTATCAAATTAGGGTTGGATTATTTAAAGAATGGTTATTAATTAATTTATGAGGTGAAAATTAATGCGTTCAGACTTATCAAACCCTTTTGCAGATTATGGAAAGATTGTATATGGGGAAAATTTTATTGGAAGAGAACAGGATATCAAAGTTATTGAAAATAGAATAGTTCGCCCAAAAAGACCGGGAAATCTTGCAATTATTGGAATGCCAAGATTAGGAAAAAGTAGTTTAGTATGGAATTGCTTAATGACCAAAAAAGATAAATTAGCTGAAAAAAAAATAATTCCAATATGGATAAATGTTGGGACTTCTGAAGATACTTGTAGTTTCTTTATTGATTTAATAAGCAAATGTGGAAATGAGCTCTATAAATTGATAAGAAAAGAAAAAGGTTTAAAAACTATATACAACGAAATTATCAAAAGTAACAATCCATGGAATCAATGTTATAACAGTATTTTAAAATTCTTTAAATTATTAAAAGAGCAAGGCTACAATTTAATTTTTATATTAGATGAATTTGACACAGCTCGTCATGTATTTAGAGACTCTATTACTGGTTTTCAAAAATTACGTGAGTTATCTTATAACCCAAATTATAATATTACATTTATTACCACTTCTCGTAGAAGTATTTTTGATATTGAAATGAAGATTAAGTATGGCTCTACTTTTTATGAAACATTTATGGATCATTATCTTGGATTATTTAATTCAAGTGATAAGGAATTATATTATAAGAAATACGAATTATATGATTTAGAACTATCTGTGGAAGATAAAAATCAAATTGAAGATTATTCTAATGGTCATCCCTTTCTTTTAGGAATGTTGGGCTATAAGATTTTTGAAAATTTTAATAATACAAATAAAATAAACGTATCAAAGGCTATTCAAAATGTTGAACAATCGACTTTAAACCATTACGAACATTTAATAAGGATTTTGGATGAGGAAGAGAAATTAGATAAGCTTTTACAAATCTTATTTGGCCCTGTATTAGATGTGAAAAAAATGGACATAAATAACCTCTTAAAGTGTAACATCATTAAAGAATTGAATGTAAAGAGTGAAAATAATTTTCAAAATTTTAATAAAAGAGCAATTTATTCAGGTTATTCAGAACATTTTAACAGATTCTTATATATTATTCAAAGAGAAGTAGATTTATGGCCAATATTTAGTCAAACTGAGAAAGAGTTAAGAAATTTAATTTCAAGCTTATTATTGGAATTTTATAGTAATAACTGGGTTAAAAATATTGAAAAGGACCATAACCAGTTAGTAGAATTATTTAACGTAGCACGAGCAAATCAAGAAAAAGAAAAAAAATCGTTTGGAGAAAGGGCTTCTACAAACATTCTTGATTTTACTTATCCTGATGATCTCTTTGCTATAATTTCAACAAAGTGGAAAAATATTTTTGAAAACGTATTTAAGAAGGATAGAAATTATTGGGCTACTCGATTTAATTATTTAGCAATGATCAGATCTCCTATTGTTCATAATCGAGTGGATTCTTTGGGTTATTTTGAAAAACAAATAGCTGAAGGTTATTGTAAAGAGATTCTTAATATAATAAGAGATCATAAATTAAACAAAGTAAGGTAAAAACTATTCACTCTCTTTGAAATTTTAATGAGATTTCATCCCCGGTTAAAAATATAAATCTAATTTTCATTATTTATAATCTCATTTAATTTTCGGTTATTTTTCGAAAAATTAATTTCTTTTACAATATTAAAATGATGGAGATATGTTAATTGATATACAGTTCCTTTTTTTAATGGCTCGGAGATACTAACTCTTAGATAAATTATAAAATTTCTTATTTTACTTCCATCTGAGTATCCTATATTAATTTAAAGTCCTTCTAAGGAAAAATTTAATGTTAAATACTATCACTAGTTTAGTTTTGATTCTAATACTACAAAATCCCAAATATTTATTTAAAGTTCATAATAAGATTTATTAATAATAAATCCAGAAAAGACATTAGATATCTTAAAAAAGGGTGAAATTTCTGAATACTATTAGAAAGATATTAAATTTGTTACAAAATGAAAATCTTACAACAAAACAAATTGCAGTTAAGACAGGTATTAGTAATAGTACAGTTAGTAGTACAATAACTAAAATAAGAAAAGAAGGTAAAATTAAAGTTATTGGTAAAGAGGGGCGGGCTAATATTTATGCATTAGGAATAAAAGAAGAAATTACTCATGGAAAAATTCCTCAAAGAGAAGAATTATTTAATTTAAGTGAAAATCCAAAATTTATTGATTCTTTAATGTTTTCTTATATTTCATCATCTAATGAACCATCCTATTATAAAATTAAAGGTTTTTTTTCTTCTCTTGGAATATTAGATAAAGATGTATTATTAGCAATATTTAGAAATCTTGATAAAAATTTATTGAAAATGCAGCATATTCCTGAAGGTGAATATTCACAGATCTTGAACTTCCTAATTAAAAATGCTGAAATTTTCCTAGCGAAATATCCTTTTACAATGAGTTTTCAAGAGACTTATCAATTCTTTAAATCATTTGGAATTAAAGATATTAAGGAATTTGTCAAATTCTTGAAAAAAATTTCTGAACAATATCCAGAATTTATTGTTTTAAGTTCTTCTCGGACAGGATATCCTTTTGATTTATTTACTTTTAAAAATATATTCTTAAAAAAAATAAAATTTTTGCCCTCAGGTGCATGGAGTTTGAATTAAAATGGGGATTTTACAAAATTATGAAAAGGTATGTAGAGATTTTATTTACTTAGAACCTTATGTTAAAATTATACTCTCAATTTTTAAAGGAAGTGGTAAATCTCAAATAATAACTAAAGATACGATAAAAAATAGTAATAAACGTGTAAGGGATTTTCTTATTCTTTCACCAACCATAGAAAATGCTATGAACTATGTTTATAGTGAGTTAAAAGATATAAAAAGCAGTCCCCAAAAATTTTCTGGAGGAATGTTTTATTTCAGTCGTTATGGAGGAAGTAAAACTCAATTTTTAAATATAATTTTAAATGAAATTCAAGAAAGACTACCTGATTGTATTGTTGTTTTATTTCAGGATATAAATGATCTAGGACCTATTCAACTTTTTAATAAAATAAAGCAATCTGCTTATTATAATATTCCAACACTAGCAAGATTTAAAGATGATGAGCAAAAGTATATAGATTTAATGAATAAATTAGAGACTATTTCAGCAGAAATTAATGTGGATTTGAGACAATCCTCTAATCTCAACAATATTCTTCAAAAAATAGGTTTTGTAAAAAATAGATTACAAAAAAACCCTCAGCTAAGAAAAAAGTTAGAAGAGGGTATAGAACTTATCCATACATCAATATTAGTTGATTCTGAATTAGTCATGAAAAAAATTTTAGATTTTATGAAAGAGTTAACTAGAAATGGCTTTATTTTCTTATTTTTGTATGATGAAGTTGATCTTTGGATAGAGGATAATGCTGAACAATTATGGTTCAGTGAGAAATTTAAGAGATTAGAAATAATAATGAAATACGTCTTTGAAAGTTCTCAACATGAAATTAAATTGTTTCATTTATTTGCTTGTACAGAAAGAGTTAACATTTTAATAAAAAATTTTAGACATACATTTTCTGAATCTACATCCGCGGGATCACGTTTTATTTGGATATATGGGCGTTCAGAATTAGTACCTGAATCAGGTAATTATGGTGATAAAATTGAAGAAGCTCTTTCTAAAATAGCAGCATTTTACACTCTTTCACATGAGAGCTTTAAGATTGATGGTTTGTTTTTAGAAGAGACTTTGAAACAATTAAAAGAAAATTTCAGTATTTATTCTCGAAGAGTCGTAAATTCTCAAATTCTAAGAATCTTAAATACATATTATAATTTAAAACTTCCATTAGAAAAAGGTATTAAGGAATGGAGGAATGATGCTAATAAATATGGTAGGTTAATTCAATATCATTTAGATCGAATATTAAATCAAATAAATATAAAATTTGTAAGACAAGATATCAAAATTCAACCTGAAAGAAGTGATAGTGATAAAATAGATGGTTATTTTATAAATTATGATGAGAATGAAAAAGAGATTAAAACATACGTTGAAATAAAGTTGACAAAAAAATTTACCGGAGATAAATCATATCAAGCACTTCAATGGTCTCAGGTTAAAAAAGAACCAATTGTTCTATTAATTTTCTCTCCTGATTCGATAGGCGAAATAAACCAACAAATAATTGATTATGCTGAGAAAAAAGGATTTACATTAGAGGATACAAATCGAATCAAAATCTTAAATATTGGAATACCATATTCGTTTAGTCCTATTATTGGAGTTGAAAATGTCATTACCAATCATTCAAAATTAATTGAATTCTATAGTAATTATGCATTTTGGTTGGATTTTTTTGGACAATTTACAGGAAAATATCAGAAATTAAGAATGTCTATAGGATTGGGCTATGCTAAACCAATTAAAAAAAAAGAAAAGAAAGAACTTGATGAAGAAGAAGAATTAGCACCTGAAGCTCGAATTTGCATTGATCTTCTAGTAAAACTACATAAAAAAAATAAATTATCTAAATCTGGAAGATTAGCAAAAAATACAATAGATAATATAAATAAAGAATTTTCATTAGGAATATCCCATTTAGATAAAATATATGATTTAATGGAGAAAAACGGAATTATTACAAAAATTAATCCTAATACTGTAAACTTTTCAACGGATATCTTAAAAATTAGTCACTTAGAGAAATTTGTCCAAATATGTGAGAATAAATTTAAACATAAAAATGTTGATTTAAACTCTTTTGGTTAAATAATTTCCACACCATAAAAATGTTCGATTTCTGCTTAAATTTTAAATAGAAGAGAATTGAATATATATTTATAGATTCAAATCTTATTATCTGCTTGGAATTATGGCAAATTTCCTTAGTGCACCCCCTTTAACAGCTACTGATGGAGAACGGGCATTTTATAATCGAATTAA
>SDBU01010063.1_pt1 | contig 10528 bp, 9 predicted proteins | sample 2277071 | NCBI WGS metagenome assembly SDBU01 (sample SAMN10397929, study PRJNA504765) | marine sediment metagenome | isolation source: marine sediment core GS08_GC12, 126 cmbsf | place: Arctic Ocean: Gakkel Ridge, Loki's castle | collected 2008
AATTGACAAATCAGGCGACTTCCCCTATAATTCATGTGCCACTATGGTGGCAATCCCTAGATGGAGGTGATCAAAATGGAAACGGCTAAACTAACGGTACGCTTGCCCAGACAACTTCACCAAACCCTGCGGGAACGGGCGGTGCGATCGGCGCAGTCGCTGAACAAGGTCATCGTCAGTACTCTCTGGCGAGGGTTGGAGCGGAAGGAGACCTCTCCTCCCTCAGAATATGAGCGCACGATGGCCGCTATCCGCAAGACGGGACTGGTGATGACCCTGGGACCAGAGTGGGACAAGTATATCGAAGATGCTCCGGATATGACCGTTGAAGAGCTTCGTGAGGCGCTGAGAGGAGTGTCCCCTCTGTCTGAAGACATCATCGCGGATCGGGGCGAGCGCTGATGGCTTCTTTCTACTTTGACAGCAGCGCATTGGTCAAATATTACATCACTGAGGTCGGCGCCCACTGGGTGAAGATCTTGGTTGACGATCGAGCCGGTGACGAATGGCGCAACGCCGTCGCCACTTCATCTCTCAGCGTTGCGGAAGTGGTAGCTGCCTTTACTAAGCGGCGTCGGATGCGCGAGATTTCCGAGGGACTGAAAGCGGCCCTTATTTCCCGCTTTCTGAGGGATGGACGCCAACGGTGTATATTGCTTGAAGCGGATAGCACGGTCATTGATACCGCCGTGCAACTCATCCAACGCCATCCCCTGCGCGCCTATGATGCTGTGCAGTTAGCCACCGCTCTGATCTTGAATAGTGCCTTGATCGCCGATCAGCTACCCCCCCTAACGTTCGTCTCCGCTGACAACGTTCTCTGCAGAGCGGCGCGGGCGGAGGGGCTGTCATCCGAGAACCCCAACGAGCACGGATAACCGAGCAATCTTTTAGGAGGCATCTATCATGGAATTACCCAAAACCTACAACCCTCATACTGTGGAAAAGCGACTCTACGATTGGTGGAACAAGCAGGGCTACTTCGCACCGGAGACTCAGTTTGAGAAGGGATTGGCCAGCCGGGAGCAGAAGCCGTTCGTGATCTCTATGCCTCCCTCCAACATCACCGGCGAGCTGCACATCGGCCACGCCCTGGTGATGGCCGTTGAGGACTTGATGATCCGCTGGCACCGCATGCGGGGCGAACCCACGCTCTGGCTGCCCGGCAACGACCACGCCAGTATCGGCACCCACAACGTGATCGAGCAAGCCCTGGACAACCGCACCGCCGACGACCTGCTGCGCGAGATCGGCTACCCCCTCCCCGACGACGACGGCCCCCTGACCCGCTACGACCTGGGGCGCGAGTGGTTCGTCCGCCTGGGCTGGGCCTGGAAGGAGCGCTACGGCGGAGTCATCAACCGCCAGTTGCGCCGCCTGGGGGCCTCGTGCGACTGGAAGCGGGAGCGCTTCACCATGGACGAGGGCCTCTCACGCGCTGTCCGTGCCTCCTTCGTCCAGCTCTACAACAAGGGCCTGATCTACCGCGGCTACTACATGGTCAACTGGTGCCCCCGCTGCGGCACTGCCGTCTCCGACCTGGAGGTGATCCACCAGGAAGAGGCGACCCACCTGTGGCACGTTCGCTACCCCCTCGTCGGCGACGGTTGGGAAGGCGCCCCCCCTCTTTCCCCCCCAAAGTTGGGGGGGATGAAAGGGGGGGCGGAGTGGGGCAGCGGTCGCTGGGCCGAGGGAGCCACCGACTGGATCGAGGTGGCCACCACCCGCCCCGAGACCATCCTGGGCGATACGGCAGTGGCCGTCAATCCCGACGACGAGCGCTACGCCGAGGTGGTGGGCCGCACCGCTGTCCTCCCGGCTATCGGGCGGCGCATCCCTGTCATCGCCGATTCGGTCGTGGATCCCGACTTTGGCACCGGCGCGGTGAAGGTCACCCCAGCCCACGACCCCACCGACTACGAGATCGGGACGCGCCACGGCCTGGAGATGCCGGACGTGATGAACGACGACGCCACCATGAGCGATCTGGCCGGCCCCTACGCCGGGCAGGGCATCTACGAGTGCCGTCGCAACCTGGTGGCCGACCTGGAGAAAGAGGGCCTGCTGGTGCGCATCGAGGATCACCAGCACGCCCTGGGCCACTGCCAGCGCTGCGATCGGGTGATCGAACCTCGCCTCTCTACCCAGTGGTTCGTCAAGATCAAGCCCCTGGCCGATGCGGCCATCGCCGCTGTGCGCGACGGGCGCATCCGCATCATTCCTGAGCGGTTCAACAAGGTCTACTTTCACTGGATGGAGAACATCCGTGACTGGTGCATCTCCCGCCAGCTCTACTGGGGACATCGCATCCCGGTGTGGTATTGCGACAACTGCGACGAGATTACAGTGACCTTAGAAGATCCCACCTCGTGCCAGGCCTGTGGCAGCACCAACGTTCGCCAGGACCCGGACATCCTCGACACCTGGTTCTCGTCGGCCCTGTGGCCCTTCTCCACCCTGGGCTGGCCCGACGACACCGAGGACCTGCGTTACTTCTACCCCACCACCCTCCTCGAGACCGGCTACGACATCCTCTTCTTCTGGGTGGCCCGCATGATCATGATGGGCCTGGAGTGCGCTGGCGACGTCCCCTTCCACTACGTCTACTTGCACGGGATGGTGCGGGACGGGCAGGGCCAGAAGATGAGCCGCTCCAAGGGCAACGTGGTGGATCCGCTGGAAGTCATGGACGAGTACGGCACCGACGCCCTGCGCTTCACCCTACTCACCGGCTCCACTCCCGGCAACGACGTCAACCTCTCGCTCACCCGCGTGGAGGCCAATCGCAATTTCGCCAACAAGATGTGGAACGCGACGCGATTTGTAGTCAGCAACCTCCAATCTCCAACCTCCAATCTCCAACCTCCAATTCCCAATATCCAGCTTCCTGAGCGTTGGATTCTCTCCCGCCACAACCGCCTCATCGCTGAGGTCACTCGCCTTTTTGAGGATTACAACTTCGGCGAGGCGGGGCGGCAGATATACGACTTCCTGTGGGGGGAGTATTGCGATTGGTTCATCGAGATGTCCAAGATCAGGCTCTATGGCGATGACGAGGAGGCCCAGGACACAGCTCGGCAGGTGTTGGTCTACGTCCTCGATCGCACCATGCGCCTTCTGCATCCCTTCATGCCCTTCGTCACCGAGGAGATCTGGCAGCATCTGCCCCACGAAGGCGAGGCTCTGATCGTGGCCCCGTGGCCGGAGGCTGGGCCGATGGATGAGGAGGCGGAAGCTAAGATGGCATTGATCATGGAGATAGTGCGTGCCATACGCAATGCCCGTGCGGAGTACAAAGTGGAGCCGGGCCGGCGCATCGAGGCCATCATCGCCGCTGGCGAGGAATACGAGCTGCTGTCTGGCCAAAAGGACATACTCATCACCACGGCACGTCTCGACGCCAACAACCTGCACATTGCTCGCACCCTGGAGATGAAACCGCCCCAGGCTTTGGCCCTGGTGGTCGGGGGCGTGGAAATCTATCTGCCCCTGGCGGGCATGGTGGATCTGGCAAGAGAGCGCCAGCGGTTGAATGCCGAGATCGAGGAAGTCACCAAAGGGATCGCTGGCTCTGAAAAGCTCTTGGCCAACGAGGACTTTCTGGCCAAGGCTCCCGCACAGGTGGTGAACAGGGAACAGGAGAAGCTAGCTGGCTATCGCCAAAGGCAGGCGAAGTTGCAGGAACGACTTCGGAGCCTGCAAGTTTAAGGATGGAGTCCCTGTCCCGATGGCGGGAATGTCATTGGATAGCGTGAGGGGAGAACCATGATCCAAGCTGACCTTCTCATCCACAGCGCCACCCAACTCCTTACCCTCGCCTCCGAGGGCCCCAAGCGCGGGGCGGCGATGGGAGAGCTGGGCATTATTGAGAACGGGGCGGTGGCTGTCAAGGATGGCCTCATCGCCCTGGTGGGACCGACGTCGGCGGTGCGGAGGCAGGTCACGGCCGCCGAGGAGATAGACGCTTCCGGCAAGGTAGTCATGCCTGGCTTCGTTGATCCCCACACCCACCTGGTCTTCGCCGGCGACCGGGCGGGGGAGTTCGAGCAGCGGGTCAAGGGGGCCACTTATTTGGAAATCATGGCCGCCGGCGGGGGGATCATGTCCACCGTGCGAGTCAGCCGGGCGGCCAGTGTGGAGCAACTGGCGGAGGAGAGCCGGGCGCGGCTGGATCGGATGCTGGCCCACGGCACCACTACCGCCGAGGCCAAGACCGGCTACGGCCTGGACGTCGAGAACGAGCTCAAGATGCTGGAGGCCATCCGCCGCCTGGACGCCGAGCACCCTGTGGATCTGGTCCCCACTTTCATGAGCGCCCACGCGGTGCCCACCGAATACCAGGGCTGCGCTGATGAGTACGTGGACCTGGTCGTCGAGGAGATGCTGCCGATGGTCAAATCCCAAATCTCAAATCCCAAATCCCGAATTTTCTGCGACGTCTTCTGCGACGAGGGGGCCTTCACCCTGGAGCAGTCGCGGCGAGTGCTGGAGGCAGCGCGAGTCCTGGGCTTCGGGCTGAAGATCCACGCGGACGAGTTCAAGCCGCTGGGGGGCACGAGGATGGCTGTGGAGTTGGGGGCAATCTCGGCCGACCACCTGGTCTACACCCCCGACGACGAGATCAAGCTGCTGGCGAAATCAAACACCGTCGCCGTGGCCCTGCCGGGCACACCCTTCGGCCTGGGGCGCCACGAGTACACCCCCGCCCGGCGGATCATTGACTCCGGAGGCGCTTTGGCCCTGGCCACCGACCTGAACCCTGGCACTTGCTGGTGCGAGTCCATGCCACTGATCATGGCCCTGGCCTGCCGCTTCATGAAGATGTCCCCAGCTGAAGCCATCGCCGCTGCTACCATCAACGCCGCCCACGCCGTCGGGTTGGGCCACCGGGTGGGGAGTCTGGAGGTCGGCAAGAAGGCCGACGTCCTCGTCCTTGATATTCCCGACTATCGCCATCTGCCCTATCGCTTCGGTGTCAACCTGGTGGATAGGGTGATAAAGGGCGGCGAGTCGGTTGTGCCCTAACTTGACGAAATCGCCAAAGTCAATTACAATGACACCTGATTTAGCTTGAAGATGGAGAAACCAGGTTTTTCTCTGTCTGAGCAATTAGATCGTTGCTTTTGGGATCTACTGGGGCGCGAAAAAGTTCTTACAACACCCAAAAACCTGGTTTCCGATTAGCTTGAGGAGATGATTACCGAATGTTTGAGAATCTGACGGATAAGCTGCAAAAGGTCTTCGACAAACTGGCCAAGCGGGGCAAGCTCTCCGAGGGCGACGTTGACGCTGCCATGCGCGAGGTGCGGCTGGCTCTGTTGGAGGCCGACGTCAACTACAAAGTGGTCAAGGACTTCGTGGCCAGGGTGCGCGAGCGAGCTGTCGGTGCCGAGGTGATGAAGACCATCACGCCGGCCCAGCAGGTGGTCAAGATCGTCAACGAGGAGCTGATCAAGACCCTGGGCGAACCCAGCAAGCTCGACTTATCGGGCTCGCCGCCTCACGTCATCATGTTGGTGGGGCTCCAGGGATCGGGCAAGACGACTACGGCGGCCAAGCTGGCTCTGAGGCTGCGCAAGTCCGGCCATCGCCCCCTCCTGGTGGCCGCCGACCCCCGCCGGCCAGCCGCGGTGACTCAGTTGGAGGTGCTGGGGAAGCAGTTGGACATCCCCGTCTATCAAGAAGGCACCAAAGTGCCTCCGCCGAAGGTCTGCGCCAACGCCGTCCGGCGGGCCGAGGAGACCGCCCGTAGCACTGTCATCCTGGACACCGGCGGACGGTTGCACATTGACGAGGAGCTGATGCAGGAGCTGGCGGAGATCAAGAAGAAGGTCTCGCCCCAGGAGGTGCTGCTGGTAGCCGACGCCATGACGGGCCAGGACGCTGTGCGGGCGGCGAGTGACTTTGACCAGCGGGTGGGCTTGACGGGCCTGATCCTGACCAAGGCCGACGGCGACGCCCGTGGCGGGGCGGCCATTTCTATTCGCTCCGTGACCGGCGTGCCCATCAAATTTCTGGGCGTGGGCGAGAAGACCGATGCCCTGGAGCCTTTCCATCCCGACCGCCTGGCCTCGCGCATCCTGGGCATGGGCGATGTTCTCAGTCTGATCGAGAGGGCGGAGGCAACCCTGGATGAGGAGCAAGCTCTGGCTATGGGCAGAAAGCTGGCCAAGGGCGAATTCGACCTGGAGGACTTCCGGCAGCAACTACGCGAGGTCAAGAAGATGGGGCCGCTGAGTCAGATATTGGACATGATCCCTGGCTTTTCCCAGGTCAGCCAGCAAGTGTCGCCAGAGGTCACCGACCAGCAGATGAAGCGGGTCGAGGCCATCGTCAACTCCATGACCCTGGAAGAGCGCCACGATCCCAAGATCATCAACGCCAGCCGCAAGCGGCGTATTGCGCGGGGCTCCGGCACCACCGTCCAGGAGATCAATCAGCTCCTGGGCCAGTTCCGCCAGATGCAGCGCATGATGAAGCAGATAACTAGCGGGCGGGGCCCGTTTTCGATGTTGAGGCAGTTGGGTGGTTGAGGGGGTTATGATGAACAAAGATAAAGCGATCCAAGTGCAGGATTTGCACAAGAACTTCGGCGACGTCTACGCCGTGCAGGGCGTCAGCTTCGACGTGCGGGCGGGCGAGATATTCAGCCTGCTGGGGCCCAACGGCGCGGGCAAGAGCACCATCATCTCCATGCTCGCCTGCCTGCTGGAGCCGACCCAGGGGGACGCGCTGGTGATGGGCCACTCCATCCTGCACGATCCGATGGCGGTAAAGGCGGCCATCGGTGTCATCCCGCAGGACATCGCGCTCTACGAAGACCTCTCTGCCCGCGAGAACCTGAACTTCTGGGGCAAGATGTATGGCCTGCGCGGCGCCGCGCTTCGCCAGCGGGTGGGCGAGGTGCTGGAAGTAATCGGCCTGACCGAACGCCAGAAGGGACGGGTGGGCAAGTTCTCCGGCGGGATGAAACGGCGGCTGAACATCGGCATCGCGCTGCTGCACAAACCCCAGGTCATCATCATGGACGAGCCAACAGTGGGCATTGATCCCCAGACCCGGCGCAACATCCTGGACAACGTCAAGGAACTCAACCAGCAGGGGATGACCGTCCTCTACACCACCCACTACATGGAAGAGGCCCAGGAGCTCTCTGACCACATCGCCATCATGGACCAGGGCAAAGTGATCGCCCAGGGCACGCACGACGAGCTGGTCAAGATCGTGGGCGAGATGGATCGAATTGACCTGACCATCAACGTCGAGTCGGGTCGGGTGCTGGAGCAGTGGCAGGCGACCGAGGGAGTGCACCAGGTTTCTGCTGAGAATGGTGAACTCACACTCTTGGTAGACGACAGCAACGTCGTCCTGCCGCGCCTGTTTGAGTCGGCCACCCAGGCGGGGGTGCGCATCACCTCGGTGGAGATTCAGGAGCCCAACCTGGAGGCGGTGTTCTTGCACCTGACGGGCCGGGCGTTGCGGGATTAGAACGTATTCCGTATTTCGTATATTGTTTCTACGGAATACGCAACACGCAATACGTAGGGGGAAGAGACCACCCATGAAAGTTCTAGACATTGCTCTAAAGGATATGCTTCGCTCCTTCCGCAGCGGGTTCGCGCTGGTGATGATGTTCGTCGCGCCGCTGTTGGTTACCGGGATCATGCAGTTTGCTTTCGGAGGCCTGGGGGGCGACGGCGGCTTCGACCTGCCGGTGACGCGGGTGCAGGTCGTCAACCTGGATCAGCCTGGGCCGCAGTTCAGCTTCTCGTTCGGGCAGATGCTGGTCGGTTTCCTGCAAGACGAGAGACTGGCGAATCTCCTGCAAGTGACGGAGGCAGCCGACGAGGCCGACGCTCGCGCGGCGGTGGACAGCCAGGACGCCGGGGTAGCAGTCATCATCCCGCCCAATTTCACTACCGCCGCGTTGGCGCCGGAGGGAAGCGCCGAGGTCACGCTTTATCAAGACCCCACCCTGACGCTGGGGCCGAGCATTGTCAAGGGGATGGTCAGCCAGTTTGTGGATGGCTTCGCTGGCAGCAAGATCGCCGCCAGCGTCGTCGCCGACCAACTGGGTCAGCGGGGGGCGGCGATTGATGCCAGCCTGATGCAGGAAGTCGCCATGCGGTACGCAGCCTGGGCCGAAGCGCTGGGCCAAAGCCGGGGCGAGGGGGCGCACCCCGCGCTCGACATCCAGCCCCCGCCGAGCGAAGCTGAGCCGGCCAGCCAGGGAGCGGGAATGATGGGGCCGATCATGGCCGGCATGGTGATTATGTTCGTCTTTTTCACCGGCGCCAGCACGGCCGAGACGATTATCAGCGAGGACGAAGAGGGGACCCTGGCGCGGCTCTTCACCACCCCCACATCGCGGGCGGTCATCCTGGGCGGCAAGTTCGCCGCCGGCTTCATCACCCTCGTCGTCCAAGTGATCGTGCTGATGCTGGTCTCGGCGGTCATCTTCCGTATCCGCTGGGGGGAGCCTCTGGTCGTGGCGTTAGTGGCGCTGGGGCTGGTCGTCGCCGCGGCCGGCTTTGGCCTGTTTATCATGTCATTCCTCAAGAGCACGCGCCAGGCCGGCCCGGTGATGGGCATGGTGCTGACCCTGACCAGTATGTTGGGTGGGCTGTTCACCACTGGCATACCGAATTTGCCAGCCGCTTACGAGACCATCAACCTGCTTACGCCTCACGGTTGGGCCTTGCGCGGCTGGAAGCTGGCCCTGGCGGGCGGCGGCGTGAGCGACGTGCTCTTGCCAGTGTTCGTCACCTTGGGGATGGGCATCGTTTTTTTCGTCGTCGGCGCACTTGTCTTCCGCAGGCGGTTCGCGTAGGAGGGGATCCATGCGCGTGATTGATCTAGCTCTGAAAGACCTATTGCAGATAGGTCGAGACCGGAGATCGGCGTTCTTTCTGGTGGTGATGCCCATCCTCTTCACCTTCTTCTTTGGTTTGATCTTTGGCTCCAGCGCGGAAGGCGATCCTCGCCTGCCGGTGGGCTTCGTAGACAACGACCAGGCTGGCGCCCTCAGCACCAGCTTGCACAGCCTGTTGGAGGCATCGGATGCCATCCATCCGGTCCTTCTGGAAGGGGACGAGGCGGATAGTGCAGCCGAGTCTGTCCGTGATGGGGATTTGGCAGCGGCGGTGATCGTGCCGGCCGGTTTCGGCGAGCGGACCCTTCGGCTGGGCTCAGGGCAGGCCCTGTCAGACGAGGAGCCTCGCCTGACAGTCATCGTTGATCAAAACACGCCGGCCGGACAGACGGCCTCTAACGCAGTCCAGGCGGCCGTGGCCCGCCTGCTGGGCGCAGTCGAGACCGCCCGACTCAGCGCGGAGATGTTTGAGGCCCAGGAGGGATTCGAGAGCGAGGCAGCCCGCCGGGCTTACCTGGACGAGGCGCTGGCACTGGCCAGCGAAGCCTGGCGCCAACCACCGCTCACCGTCGCGGTCGAGCAGGCAGTGGCACCGGCCGAGGAGGGGGCGGAGATATCGCCGAACGTTTATAGCCAGTCGTCGCCGGGCATGATCGTCCAGTTCGTCGTCTTCGGGTTGAACACGTCGGCGATGGTGCTGGTGTTGGAGCGCAAGTCCAGGACGCTGCAGCGGCTGCTGACGACCCCCATCACCCGAACTCAGGTCATTGCTGGCCACGTGCTGGCCATGTTCCTCGTCGTCCTCCTCCAGCAGGCCTTGCTCGTTGCCGTCGGCCAACTGGCCTTCGGCGTGGACTACATGCGCGAGCCGCTGGCTATTCTCCTGGTGATGGTTACTCTGGCGCTCTGGGTTGCCAGCTTGGGGTTGCTCATCGGCGCGGCCTCCAAGAGCGAGGATCAGGTCATCATGTGGGCCCTCATGGCCATGTTCGTCTTCTCGGCTATGGGCGGCGCCTGGTTCCCGCTCGATATCACGGGCCAGGCCTTCGCGACCATCGGGCATTTGACGCCCACCGCCTGGGCGATGGACGGTTTTCAGAACATCGTCCTGCGCGGCATGGGCTTGAGTTCCGTGCTGCTCCCGGCGGGCATCTTGCTGGCCTACGCCGTGGCGTTTTTTGGATTGGCGGTGTGGCGGTTCAGGTTCGAGTAGCAATAGGCCAGATGACTGGAAAGGGGGTAGTGAGATGGTAGATGTGGTAAGAGCGGCGGATGTCGAGCCGGTGGAGATGGTGCCGGGCGTGTGGCGGCACACCCTCTCTTGGGGTGAGCGATTGATGGTCGTCCAGGTAGTCCTGGAGGAGGGAGCAGTTGTTCCAGCCCATCGGCATCCCCACGAACAGATCACCTACATCATCGAAGGGGAGCTGGCCATGGAGGTCGAGGGTCGGACCCATGTCCTGGGGGCGGGGGACAGCTTGCTGTTTCCGGGCGATGTGGAACACGGGGCCACAGCTCTCCAGCGCACCCTTGTCGTTGATACCTTCTCCCCACCGCGGGAGGAGTACAAATAGCCAATAGCTGATAAAAAAACACCAAATCGAAAGGAGTTCAAGAGAAGAGAAATGGTAAAGATCAGACTACGTCGTACGGGCA
>SDBU01010064.1_pt1 | contig 10527 bp, 9 predicted proteins | sample 2277071 | NCBI WGS metagenome assembly SDBU01 (sample SAMN10397929, study PRJNA504765) | marine sediment metagenome | isolation source: marine sediment core GS08_GC12, 126 cmbsf | place: Arctic Ocean: Gakkel Ridge, Loki's castle | collected 2008
TCTGGGATTTCAATCTTGATTTCACCGGTTTCATCGATGACTTCTTGTAATCCGCTGTCAATGAACTTGTTGTACGAATCTAGGTGCTGTCTAACTAGACCTTTCTCTTTGAAGAAAGACTTTTGAATAGTAAGAAGGTCATTTTGTGAGATTTCCAAATTGTTCTAAGTCCTCCATAATTTGCTATAGTAAGGTGGGAAGTTTGATCGTTTCGTCTCAGTTTTTTTCAAATCGGGAGTTTCCTCCGCTGGGTCGGAGTTGTCCAACCCTCAAAGTCGGGTCTCCTTAATTAAGCTTCAAATTTACTTTTGAGAGCTAACAACGTAAACCACCGCACCCATTAATAAATTTTGTTATTACAAAATCTGCATCATATTAAGTTTTCGTATATTACGTGTATCGGGCAAAATTTTTTCTGTAAACAATACCAAAGTTTCCGAACACAAGAAAATTAGGCATGTAAAAACAAACATGCGCATAAACATAGAGGATTAACTGTGCTTCTAGTCCCTCTACTTTTTTGGCACAATCATGCAGATTGTATTATTTTTTTTCTGATTCTTCAAGTTTTTGTTTCTCTAGAGCGCCAGAATAGATTCTAGAAGATACGCCAGCGATCAGCCCGCCGATTGCATCGTTTGCTATTGGACCTAGTTTCCTCAAAATTCCGGGTTTTGACTGATCATACCTTATGAACTCGAAGATGCCTCTGGCTCCCGCAATGTAATTGGCTATGGTTATGCCCAGCAGTTCGTCGACGATTAGTCCCGGGCGTCCCTTGAACTGTTCTGCGGGAAGAAGTGGAATTTGACCAGCTTGGGCGTCCTCTTCTGCGCGGAAGCATGCTACTTCTAGGACTGAAACGTTCACGTCTGTTAGTGCCTCGTAGAAGCCAGCCTTGAACAGTTCAAGTGCTTTTTCTCGTGTTTCTACGCCGGGATGTGGAATGTATAGTTCCAGTGCTGTGTCTAGTAGGTCCTTTAAGGTTACTCCGTGGTCTTCGAGGTACTTGAGTAGAGGCAGGTTGTCGAACTTGTTTTCCATAATGTCACCAAACCCAGATTCGGTTGTTACGAAAGTATTTTCAGTAAGAGATTTAAATGATTGGTTGGATAGTCCATCCGCTACCCAGAATAGACCGTAAACAGTTTGGTGGAATAGAAAAATGCGTGACATAATTTTGGCAAATAACAAACCAAGAGGCACCGCCATGCTAGATCAGCTAGCGGGAAAGAAGCCTCTTTTCACTTGTGTTATCGGCGTTACTGAAACAGCGAAGATTCCGGGCATATCAGCAGCTGGAGAGAACCCTGAGATAACCGATTACACGCCCCCTGCCGACGTTGAACTTTTACAGCTTGGAAAATGCAAATGTATACCGGGCGTGCCTGTGACGCCGGATGGAATACCTACTCCTGCGCTCATAACAATGTCTGCCTTGAAGCTGGCGGACATACCGACCCTTGTGGTGAGTGCTGGCTTGAAGATTAAGCCGTATGTTCCTTTTGTGGAGTTGGGCGGATGTCCCGGAAGGGACATAAGAACGGGTAATGCCCTTGACAACGCAGAAGAGGTTATGAACAGGGCAAGGATTGTTGGAGAAAACCTGTCGAAAACTGCTGATTATCTTGTGATTGGCGAGAGTATTCCCGGAGGCACCACAACAGCCCTAAGTGTCCTGTTGGCGATGGGAGTAGATGCGAAGGGAAAGGTTAGCAGCAGCATGCCACTTAACCCTCACGAACTAAAAATAAAAACGGCAGAGGAAGCGCTCAAAGCTGCAGGAGTCAAAGCTGGCGAATTTGCGTATGACCCAATAAAAGCTGTCTCGACTGTGGGCGATCCTATGCAACCGGCCCTAGCAGGACTTGTTATTGGCGCCGCAAAAAACGTGTCCGTTATCATGGCTGGGGGAACACAGATGGCTGCTGTGTTAGCTGTTGTTAATGCGTCAAACCCAGATGTTTTGGATAATGTAGCAGTCGGAACTACGCGGTGGATTGTAGATGACAAAACCGCTGACCTCAAAGGGCTAGTCTCCAAGATTGCGGATGTTCCAGTGCTTGCTGCAGACTTGGATTTTGGTGGTTCAAGATTTGATGGATTGAAGGCGTACGAAGCGGGTGTAGTGAAAGAGGGAGTCGGATGCGGAGGAGCATCAATAGCATCCATGCTAAAGTCGAACGGAAAAATAACCAAAAACAGTCTGTTAGAAGAAATTGAGAAGAACTACAAGCAGTTGGTAGGCTCAACTTAGAGAATTACAATAAGGCGAAGCTGTTTGGTTTATGGGTGGAATGGGCAGTTTTGTTTTAGGCATTCGTTGTTGAGTGGGTAGAATTCGCAGGTTGGTTCTTTGTTTAGTTTGAAGGAGACTTTGAAGTTTTCCTTTACGAAGTCCGCTGCTTTCAGTATCGCTAGGAAGGTGTTGTGTTTGCAGCATCTTGGTCCTCCATGCTCGGCTATTGAAAGGAGGCTTTTTGCGGTTGCCAAGTTGGCTAGTTTCCATTCAGTCTTAGACAGGGGGGTTGCATCGGTTATCAGGCTGGTGAATATGCCTGTTCCGACTGCTGCTCCGCAGTTGCCGTAGAAGCCACAGAATCCGCCCAGAATCTGTTCTGCTCGTTTTTTTGCCATTCTGATTTTTGTTGCTTTTTCTTTGTAGTCTTTTTTGATGTTGTAGTATGCGGCGAGTATTACAGCGGGTACAAGAAAATGGTGCTCTGGACCATGCATCTTCACGTTAGGATTCCTCATGAGGGTAAGCGCAAGTTCCAGCGGGTCTTCTGATTTGCTTGAAATACAATAACTTTCAATCAGGTCCATTGCAGGCAAACTGTGGCACAAGTCACAGACATAATGTCCGTTCTTGCATTTTGTGTTTGAGTCATAAACTTGGTGACAATAGAAGCACTCTAGCGGGGCTAGGTCTTTTGTGTAGACCAGCTCTTCGCCACAACTAGGCACCCAGTTTTATGGTCTGAACTCATCTCAACTCATCTTAAATGACGATGGAAAGTGCATTCAAGTTTATTGGTTCTTGTGGGCTTCAACTTGGACGCTGATTATTTTTCCATTCAGCTCCTGAGAAACATCTAGGGTGTAGGGTTTTCCAGAAACTAGGTTTATAACAAAAACATTGTTAGTTTGGTACACCTTAGTGTAACATTGGTGTAACAAAACGGGTAAAATAGATTTGTGCACAAACATGACATATGGAATGATGTTGTTTTAACATTTTGTGTACAAAACATTTTCAAAATTAATTGGTACACTTTTTCTGATAAAACAAGCTCATTTTGGGCTTAGTTTTGTGCACAAAATAAAAAGTTGTGTACAGCCCATTTTGGGCTTCTTTTCTGATTCGGACAATACTAAAATGCTGAAATTTTAAGGACTAACTATTCTAAGGATTTACCAAAACGCTGTTTCAACAATAAAAACTCTGAACACAAAAAAACTGTGCACAACTCTATGTGAAGTTAACCTGAAAAAAAGGGATATTTAAGGTCATTTTGCGACCTGTAGCAAATATTGAGTTACAACAATAATCGCGGTAGCTACTGCAAAACCTGATGCAATCAAATTTTTAATAGATTTGATATTGGGTAAAAATAACTGCTTAAATGGTTAAATAAGCCTAAATTCATGTTTTTACATAAGTTTACATAAGAATGATTTTTTTACCGATTAAAAATATTGATTCATTCGTCAAAATTAAAGTCATTAATGGGGATAGTGACTGAGTGGTATGATACATGCACTTCCGAAGAAGGAGTATCCTCAGTCAGCTTCCCCAACTAGAAATCGCTCTTCGCCTTCTTAATAAGACTTCTGAAACAGCTTTCCATCAATCGAAGATTTTTGAAAGGACTAGAAAAAAATCGGAAAATCAGGAGGCGTATGGGGATCTAAAAACTATTTAAGCTCCACTACTAAAAGAAACTGAACGCATTTTGGTCTAACAATTTTATTCGATTCAGGTTTAGAACAACTTTTTTAACACTCCTTTTAAATGGTTCTAGATTAGGGAACAATAACCAATGAAAAGTGTGTGTCTCTGCGGAAGTTTCAAATTCTATTCCCAAATGTTAAAGATGAAACAATTAAGCCACCTGCTTGGCGGACGATAAAAAACCAAATAGTTGGTTCTCGTGCCGTTTTTCTTTTGGTAGGTAAAGAGCTGAATAAAGCTCAAGCTTTATCTGATTCGTCTGCAGAAACCCGTGAAAAATGGAAATTCACCCAGAATTGGATTGCTTATGAGGTCGGTTTAGCTTGCATGAAAGGAATAGATGTTTGGGTTATCTGTGACAATCTTGAAATTAATTTTCCTGTGCCATACCTTAACAACTACGCTTTAGGTTTAGACGATGACAAAAGCAGTATCGGGTTCATACGGTGGGTTCTTGAGGAATATCTTAAGGGGGAAACATTTCCTTTGGGAAAATTTGATAGGATTGTCTCCTGTGCTCATCATAACTGCAAAGTTGAATATAACTTTCATTCACGTTATCCAGCAAAAACTGATTTCGTTTGTCCTACATGCCTAAAAAAGGTTCAATTTGTAAATGATTGGAAGGTCTAATACCTTAGAGTTTTGGGTCACATACACATTTCACTTGCTTTTAGAAATTTCAGTTTTACTATAATTATTTTTCTTCATAGGCTTTTCTTAACTCATACATGGCTTTTTGAACGTAGATTTTGCCATTAATCGAAGCCCTTAAAGAAAAGGTCATTTTCACTTAGGCTTTTTTATGGCATCTAAATATTCCCGATACCGCATTTCACTATCAGAAACTAAATCAACATATGACCTAAATTCAATATTTCGAATGTCAGCAATTATCTTCTGTAGACGTTGTGAGAGTTTCTTAGCTATGATAAAACCATATTTCGATTTTAAATTAGGTTTGTATTCATCAACCGAAACAAGATAATTTTGGAGTTGATTTATGTCCTTCTGCGTGACCGAATGGCTAGGTCTTTTTATTTCTACAATCACCAAATCGTCTTTATCGTTTGCACAGATGAAGTCAGGACGCTCTTTTTCTCTCTTAGTTGCAGATTTAAATTCTTTTTCCAAGAAATTAGTCAATGGTTCATTTGAATGTAACAACCAATAGGACTCGTCAAGAATCCATAGAGCATTAGCCAATTGATTATGGATAGAATTCTCCCCTCTTATCTCATAAGCTTTTTCATTCTGAATCTGTGCTTTGAAAATCTTTAATCGCTGAATTCTGTCTGTTATTATACTGCTAACAGAAGTCAACTGAGGTAAGCTATATTCATTAAGCAATTTTAAGAGCCTTTGATGACCTTGAGGAGTCTTTTCTTTTGCTAGACGTTTGATAAGGTCTAACTGTAGGTTTACCATCATCTCTTGTTTTCCCTTCAATGAATGTATTGAGGTTTGCATAAATTCCACAATCAAAGGGAAATCGTCAATTTCCATATGATTAAAAACCTTATCAAAAGCTTTCAACCAACCAATAGAGGTTTTAGGATATTGCCTAACTATTCTCAAGATTTCGGGATGAATTTCTTTTTCTTGTCTCAATTGTTTTTCTAAAGTTTTAACCAGAGGCGGTAAATCTTTCCAGTTTATTTTTCCTGCCAAATAATCCAGTTGTGGTTTTACTTTTGCAAGTTCTTCGGGGGTTTTGATTCTAACACTTTGATAAAAGAATGGGCTTGAGCGTGCCTTAGTTGTGCCTCTAGTCATTCGGTATAACCTAAGTGCCCCAGTCGGATTAAATATGTCAGTATAAGCCTCAACGTAAAATTTCTTTTTAATAACTGTCATTCTATCGATTTGCTTTTTTCGAGTGTCAACTCGTTTCGACATATATATTCAATAGAATTATGGTATATAAAATATTTTGCCACTAAAATATTAGTAATTATTTATATTAAAAAATAATTGGTATTAACATTCGAGCATTAACCAGACGCGTTTTGGGTAGGATGTGATTTTGAAAGGCGGAAAATCATAAGAAGTCATGGAGCCATTTAGAATTGGGAATGATGTGAATCTAAGTGCCTAAAAAAACTAGTTGGCATGAATTTGCTAAGAAAGCTCTGAAGGAAATCGGAAAAGAGTGGGGATATACTGTCTCTGAATCGGAGAATGTAATGTTTTTTGCTAAGAAGTTCAGCATGGTTAGTCTTTCGGTGAGGATTAAGGGTCAGAAGGTAACCAAAGGGGGAGCCTCCGAAAGAAAACCACAAACTATGTCATACAAACCCGATGTTGTTTGGAAAAAAGGGCGTAATTACAGAGCTATATTCGAGATTGAGTGTTTGGATGAAACAAGGAGTGGAATTGAGAAAAGGAAATACGCGATTGGTAGCTTGATGCTAGCATACTTGGCTATGATTGAGAAATCCGCGAAATGTGTAGTTTTTGTGACAAACAATAAGAGCCTTTACCGTGAGATGAGAATATTTAAGGGTTTTATTCCTCTCGAATATGGAGATTGCATACATGGTCTATATCTAAGAGCAAGAACCCCATTAATTATGAAGGAATTATTAGATACTTACTTAAGCAAAGCATTGAAGAGATAAAAGCTCCCCTTCCCTTTCAAAATTCTTTCATGAAACGTTATTATTCTTTTGATAATTTGAAATCATGAAAAAAATAATTGAAAAAAAATCTGATTTTCTTTGTGGTTTCAATTTGCTTATAGGCATATTTACGGATTCCTTCTAAAATCGAGGGAATTTAATTTCCAAAAACCAAAAAATTTCCCTCTAAAGTTTTTGGATAAATCTTAATAAAATGAGTAAAAGCCAAAAGTGTCTTATTTTTTTAGCTGTCTTTATACCACTCGTTAAAGTCTGCTATTGATTTATTCTCTTCCTTGGTGTATTTGTCTTTACATTCGGAACATACTCTAATTCTATTTCTTGGAGGAAAAGCTCCATGTGAAAGGTAAACTGTTTTTAATTTACTTATCCCAAGAAATCTACTTACTCTTTTTCCACACAGTTCACAATCCCAAAAACTAGAGTTTTCCTTCAGAGGAAACCATATTGTGCCAAACCAAGTTTTCTTCTTTTGTCTTTTCTTTAATTCCAAGTATAACCTATATGAATATGGAGGCGGAGGCTGTGAATAAAATTCTTTTCTTTCTTCGTCTGTGAAGCCTCTGCGATTTTGTTTTAGTTTTTCCTCGCTCCTTCTTTCAATTCCTTCTTTATGGTCTAACATTATATGGTCGAGGGCAATGTTTTCAGCCATTTGTTGACCGAATATTTCTCCAAAAATTTTCCCTGCAAGTTTAATCGTTTTTGTATCGTGTCTAAATTGTCTATGGTTTCCCGTATATTTTCTGGACGGTTCATCTAACCAACGATGAATCTCTCGCCCTTCTTTTCCATAACGTTTCAAAGTGTTGGTGCAATGTTCTTCAAGATTTGGCATGTTTCAGTTCATCAGTCCACAAAATTAATCTAAGGAAATGAAATTTCCAGTAATTTCTTCACCATAGCCAAAGATTCTGTGTATAGTGTGGTCTTCGATAGTTATCGTTTAAGAATTTTATGAATATAAAATACAACGGAGCACATGTATTCCTTATTCTGATTCTGACCTGAATAATTCAGGATTCATAAATTTCAAATTGAAACTTTGGAAAGATACGCTCATGTTTGATAAGACGACATGTAAATGGTGTGGAAAGCATTCCAAAATGAGAACAAATTTCTTGTTTATAGTAATTTTGATGAGTTCCATTATCTTGGTTGGTTTACTAATTCCCGTAAATGCTGATCAAGAAAGTGAGATAAGTATTCAAAAAATTTCTACTGGAAAAATCTTTTATGAAACATTCAGTTCTTCAGGTGGGACATCATTTGATGAAAGCTGGAATTTTACAACTTCAGAATGGGCAGTAAACGATGGAAAACTTAGCGTAACTCGTGGACAAGCTTTCCCATCTGATTTGTTATTAATGGATGGAATTTATGAAGTAAAAACAAAACCTATGGCTTTTGGAACTGGAGAAGGACCTGAATTGATTCTATCAGCAATTGAAGGATTGGTTGGTCCACAGTCTGTATTTGATTACGTTAATGGGGGTAAATCACTTAGAGTAATAATAGGTTCTGATTATGGTAACATAGCTACACAACGATCATCTAGTTTTTCGATGAACACTGACACATGGTATACGATGAAAATTGCAGTATCAGGTTCTAACATGAAATGTTACATAGATGGTGAATTAGTTTTTGATATCACAAATCCAAACATAACTCCGTTTCCTTCTGTATTTCGACTTACTGGTTATAATCTTGAAAATAGAGGTTGTTGGGGGTATTGGGATGATGTTAAAATATGGAAATCAGATGAAATCATTGTTACAAATTTGACCCAAGGTCATAAAGTGGAACTATGTAGCAATTCAAATGAGGTTGTGTCATTTGATACTGTTGAAACAGGTAATACTCAGTCTATTCTTGACGTTTCTAGTCTAAGTTTTCCTTTTGAAGGAGTCTTTAAAGTCTATTCGACAGATGAATCTACTTTATTATTTACTTCACAAACAATTGTTAACATTTGGGGGGGCGATGAATATCAGATATCAGGATTGTCTATTGATAATCAACCATCAGATCCTGAACCAACACCATCAAATCCTGAACCAACACCATCAGATCCTGAACCAAACGATTTAGATCAAATTCTATCGGGATTTCTATCAAATCCCACAAACTTGGTCATCTTACTAGGGCTTGGAAGTTTATCTGGATCGATAATTGGAGGTCTTATTGTATGGAGATATACAGGAAGACAAAAAAATAAAGTTGTTAAAGATGTAAATACGCCACAAAAAATTCCAGAAACACCTCTTAAGAATAATTATAATTTGAAGAAAAACGAACAAAATACAAAAGAAATCGATAGTTCCCCTAATAGAAAAAAAAGGATTGCAAAAAGTGTCTTATTCAAAACTGGAGGAACTGTCGCAATACTTTTGGGAATTCTGCTAATTATTGGGTCAATAATAGGATTTATTATTGGAGGAATTATTGTGTTGGCTGGGCTCGTTATGTGTCTAACAATCATTGGAGCCATAATCGGTCTTCCTGCGATGATTTTTGGGGGTTTAATTGTTTATGGAGGAATCTTCTCGATAGCTATTGGAGTTACGGTTGTTATTGAAGGAGTAAAGGGAGTTAAGCATAAGGTCTAAGAATTACCTATTTTTTTAAAAGTTTTTCTAATAGGTAAATTTCCTCGTTGATTATCGGTAGGAATTTTTTAGCTCATACAGGGCTTTTTGAACGTAGATTTTGCCGTTTGTTCGATTCTGAATGTATATGCTCGCATACCATAAGGCAAAAATATAAAAATTAAACTACTGATAAACTAATGAGTTGACATGTCACCAAAAGAAGACCTGCTTTGGAGTCTAACGGTAAAAGAACTTCGAAAACTAGCGAAAGACAACAGAACCAGTCTGGTAAAAGAAGGTTTTTGGGGGAACTCTAGTGCATCAACCAAAGAAGATATTATTGAACTCTTATTGGATTCTTCAATGATTACAAAAAAGAAAATAGAAGCCATAATTGAACCTCCAAAAAAGAAGAAGATTACCCCAAAAAAGGAAAAAGTCAAACAACAAGCAAAGAAAACTACTTCAAGAACAGCACAGTTTGAGGAGATTTTAAAGAACGTTAAAAAATTCAGTCCATATAGAAAACCAAAGAAAGAAAAAGAACTGGAAACTATGTTGGTTACACATCTCAGAGTCTTCTATCCCGATTTAAGAACTCAATTAACTTATGAACGAGCAAGGATTGATGCACAGATTGGTAAAGTGGGGATTGAATTAAAGTTTCAACCAAGTGCAGGCGATTTTGATAGATTGTATGGTCAAGTTGAAAAATATCTAAAGCATCTCAAGTTTATTATTGTAGTTATTGGTTCTGAAAAATCCAAAGAAGACACACGATACTTCAAGAACCGATTGAAAGAACGAGGCTGGTTAAACGACAGAGTTTTCGTTGTTTGTGTTTCTTAGTGGAAGATTGCCTATGGTAAAGACGAAAGCTCGGAGAAAAAAAGTTTCGTTCACGGCAACTAAAAAAGTTCCAAAGAAAGTGAACGTTTCTTTTAAAACAGGAAGTGGGGAAAAAGTGTCGTTTCGAGCAACTAAGAAAGTTCCTAAAAAAGTGAAGGTGGAGTTTTATGCCAAAAGGAAAAAGCAAAAACCTTAATTCATTTGCATAATCTTCTGCAAGTTTCTATATGTGAAAAAGGCGGAAAAAGTTAAAGCTCTTATTCATACGTATTAACCATTAGAAGTTTCTAAATGCAAAACAACTAGGAAATACGATACGCCCCCTTCGTTCTTTGTGATATGTCTAAGGAAGTTACGAAAAAATATATTCTGTTTGATTGTTAGGCTCTCTTTTCAAATACATTAATTTTGAAGGGCATTATTATATTCTATTGGTAGTTGATTTGGAGAAGGACATTTACAGAGAATGGGTTCCAATGGGAGCTTT
>SDBU01010065.1_pt1 | contig 10526 bp, 8 predicted proteins | sample 2277071 | NCBI WGS metagenome assembly SDBU01 (sample SAMN10397929, study PRJNA504765) | marine sediment metagenome | isolation source: marine sediment core GS08_GC12, 126 cmbsf | place: Arctic Ocean: Gakkel Ridge, Loki's castle | collected 2008
AGGAGATCCATCGGGCGGAGAAGTCGGTTCTGGAGGGTCCTCGAGGGTGGCTGTAGGTGAAGCTCCACCGCCTGAACCAGATTCTTCTGTGGGCGTGCTTGTTGAGTAATACCAGATGGTCGGCGTCGGAGTGGACGTGCGCGTCTCGCTCCGAAAAATATCTAAAAGCGACCATGATGTGGGTGTTGGCGTTGAGGTTTGTTCTCTTGCCTTCTGAGTCTCTAAGGCGCTCAACGTCCCGGCTACAGCCGTCTGGATTTTTCCAGGATCATCTGCATCTTCGCTGAGTGGGACATTGGCCGTGTAGAGCGCATCGATCGTCGCCTCGAAGGCGATGGCAGCTTGAGTTTCATTCGCGTCGTTCGGCGGAGCGCCAATGGCGCCTCGCAGCGCAAATGCACCCAGCGGGAAGGCCAAGAGCAGTGCCATGACCCCCAGCAGAACCGGCCACCGGCGAACTGTGGGGCGGGAGAACGCAGCTCGGAGCTTACGTCGCCATCGATCTCGGGTTACATAGAAGCGATTGAGTCGCGGCATCACTGCCGTTGGCTCATAGCCATTCTGCAATGAGGTCAGGATCGCATCCTGTAAGGCATCGTTGAAAATAGCGATCGAACCGTAGCGATTCTTGGGATTTTTATCGAGCACGGTGATCAATACATTTTCGAGTGGTACTGGGACACCGTGATTCACTTCACGGGGAGGTGGAAGGGGTTCGTTGATGTGTTTGAGCGCGATCGCCAGTGGAGTTTCACCCTCGAAAGGTATCCGCCCTACAACAAGCTGATAAAGCACTACTCCTAATGAATACTGATCAGACAACTCGGTGACGCCTTCTCCCAAGCATTGTTCCGGCGACATATACCCCGGGGTTCCGACCAGCCCTGATCCCGTCAGGCTCAAAGTCGTCTCAGACCAATAGGCGAAACCGAAATCAGAAAGCTGTGCTTTCCCCTGTTCATCCAGCAAAATGTTGGAAGGTTTCACGTCGCGATGGACGACACCCTCATTGTGCGCGTGCTGCAAAGCTGCCGCAGCCTGGGAGATGATTTGAGCAGTTTCCTCAATAGATATCAGACCATTTGTTATGCGGTCCGAGAGCGATCCCAAGTGCATATACGGTAAAACGTAATACAAATGACCGTTTTCTTCACCATAATCTAGGATGGGGACGATATTGGGATGTTTAAGCCGGCTGAGCATTTTCGCTTCCTGGCGGAAACGTTTCTTGAGCCCTTCATCCCGGCTGAGGTAGGGCAGCATGACTTTTACGGCGGCGATCTTCTCATCCCGAAGATCTTCCGCTCTGTATACGGTTGCCATCCCACCCTGGCCAACGACCTCCAGAATGCGATAATGACCGAGAGTTTTACCAATCAACTCTGTCACGGTTTCCCCACCCTATTCGTTCGGATCCTACACACAGAGATCCGGACGAGCATAACGACCCTGCGTGGTTGTCCACGATTTTGAAGACAACGCAGGTCAGCGCACTATAAGCATAACACCAGAATGGTTGATAAGTCCCTTTCAACCAGCTATCAAGACTTGGATAGGGGTGAGTAATTGGAATAAAGAAAGGGCAGGTTACAGGTTATGGGACAGGTATGCAGGTTGGGAAGACCGGGTGATATTTAGTCTTGCAGATACCCAGTGGAGTGCTCGTGAGCGGAACTGGTATGTAGGTTGGATCGAGAGTTTCGGTCGGACTTGTCGTGAGCGTCGGTGTTGCCGACGGAGTCTTGCTGGATAGCGCCGGCGTAGAACTGGCCTCCTGCGAACTCTCGTCGTCTCCGCCGCGCGGCGTAGGTGTGCGAACAGCAGAGGAGATCGGGGCCGGCGACAGGGTTAGCGTAAGCGTTGGACTGCTACCACCACTCCCCAAAACGTAAAACGTTCCACCTTCTTCAACGACCACCGTATCTATATCCACGCCATCCGACTCCATTAGCACGCTGAGAGTCCCCATCACAGCAGCCTCAATAAGTTTCGGTGAGAATTCCGAGCCCGGTTGTGGAGCGTTCACTGTAAAAAGAGCATGGATGGTGGTTTGATAATTCGGAGTGGCGGATGCTGCTCGGGGAATAATGGAAAACCCTAGCTCGCGCATGGCGAGGGCGCCGATGGGTAACGTGAATAACACGGAGAGCAATCCGACGAGAATGGGTTTGCGGAGAGACCGCGACCGGCCTAGATACCCCAAAAAGTTGGTTTTTTTACGCTGAAGTCGAACCTCGGTTGGAATGTTGAAAAGCATGGGCGGTGGTATACGAACCATGGCTGGATCGAGCACCACCGTAAGCGCAGCCTGGAACGCGGCGTTAAACTCGTTCAGATCTTTGAAACGATGCTCGGGTTCCTTGGCCAACGCCTTGAGAAGCACTGCCTCAACACCCTCGGGTAACTTTGGGTTAATCGAGCGCGGTGGAGGGAGTGGTTGCTGGATGTGCTTCATCGCCAGAGCGAGTGGGGTATCCCCTTCAAAGGGCAACCGCCCTGTTGCGATGCGATACAGCACAACGGCGAAGGAATATTGATCTGAACGAGCATCCACCGGCTCGCCGAGGCATTGCTCTGGGGACATATACGCCGGTGTGCCGATCAGCGCTGAACCGGTCAGCCTGATCGAAGCCTCCTTCCACAGGGCAAAGCCGAAGTCTGAAAGCAGGGCATTGCCTTCGTCATCTAATAAGATGTTAGACGTCTTGACATCGCGATGGACAACACCGTTCGTGTGCGCATACGCCAGCGCTACAGAAACCTGCTCGCTCAATCTCGCGCCCTTAACGGCCGAAAGTGAGCCTTCTGTGAGCCGATCCTGCAGCGTGCCGCCACGGAGGAAAGGCATCACGATATAAGGCGAACCTTGATATTTTCCGAAATCGAGGATGGGCACGATGTGGGGGTGATCGAGTTTCTGAAGCAGTTCAGTTTCGCGCTTGAAACGGGTCTTGAACTTTTTTTCCTGAAGCAGGAAATTAGCGAGCACCTTGATCGCGACGTGCCGCTGGTTTTCCAGGTCATACCCACGGTACACGACCGCCATCCCACCTCTCGCGATCTGCTCGAGGACATGGTATTGCTCAAGAGTCTGACCTGTTAGCTCAGCCATGGTTCGATTTCTGTTCGTCTCGCTCCGGAAAGGTTCAGGAGATGGATTTTAGCGTTGCCAGTGCTTGCTTTTCGATACCGTCAGTCTGCAGAATTACTTGCCTTAGCGTCCATGGTACTTCCCGAATAGGGAATCTCCCTATACGGGCATTTTCTTAGGTTTGACCTGAATTATTGAGATCGAATTATTTCGGGCATCCGGAGCTCATCCCAGAGCTTGTCGTATGAAGAAATCCCTGAGACGACTGTATTCATAGAAGGAGACATAAAAGTGGTGACTGGCCCGCGTAACAAGGAAAAATCTTTCCCGATAACATCATAGGAATTTCTCGGTCGCCGCTGCGCGGCTCTCTCGAAATGACAGGTTCCTAGCCAATGTCATTCTGAGGCACAAAGTGCCGAAGAATCTCGTTCCTGGCAGCAAGAACTCGTCTATCCGAAGAACGAGATGCTTCACGGAGTTTAGCCTGCGAAGTCCCCGACCAGAGGGAGTGGGAAGCGAAGCCGAATGGGTTCAGCATGACATGTTCCTGCAAACTGTCATATCTTCGCCGCTGCGCGGCCCTCTCGAAATGACAATCGGAAAGTACCGCTCTCAATGATTTCAATTTGTAGAGTGAAGGGAGCCTGATGCCCTCACTGTCACCTGTCCTGATATTTTTATAAAAGGAGTAATCGCGTTGGCATTTCTCGCGGGGATCAGTTCAGCCCTATAGACTAGCGTATTCATTCCTTTGACATCGTTAGGGGGCTGGCATTTGGTAGACCCCTTCGGCGGACTCGCATGAAATAACTAGTTTCAACATACGCATTCTGGGGCTAGAATAGAGACCGTAGCATAGCACGCAGATGGTAGTCAATCATAGTGATCTTCATAGGCGACCATCTGACTTCAAGATGTAAACTGAAGTTAGACCCTCGCCAAAAGGATATTCCAATGCGCTCCATACTCTTCATCATCCTTGGACTCGGTGCGATGATCCTCTCAGGTCGACCGCGGTTCAAGGCTCGCTCCTACCGTTTTTTTCGCTTGCTCGCGTTTGAGGCGTTGCTCCTGCTCGTTTTTGTAAACAGCCCATCATGGTTCTTTGCGCCTTTCTCAACCCAGCAAATCTTCTCCTGGGTTCTATTGCTCGGATCGGCAGCCCTCGCAATCCACGGTTTTTGGATGCTGCGCACGTATGGTAAGCCGACGGATGGGATCGAAACGACGACTCAACTTGTTGACTCTGGCATCTTCCGTTTCATCCGCCACCCACTTTATACATCGCTGCTTCTCTTTGGCTGGGGTGTTTTCCTTAAACACCCGACATGGAATGCAGCGGGGATCGCACTTGGCGCTACGGCGTTCTTGATGGCGACAACACTGTGTGAGGAAGAGGAGAATCTAGGGCGGTTCAGAGAGGCTTACGCAGAGTACCAGCAACACACGTGGCGAATGATCCCGTTTGTGTTCTAATGAGATCTGCTGCCCAGTCCCTCTGACCGCAGAAATTTCACTTAACGGAACGATCACGGATTCGATTCAAGGGAAACGACGACACTGAGTTTCCAAATCAGCCCCTTCATGGGTTATTAACGCCTAAATGAGGTCTTTGTGCGTGTAACTGAGACGATCTTCCTCGACGAACGGGAACTCACGGAACATTACATCCAATCGCCCGGCCCTGGAGGGCAGCATGTAAATAAGGCTGCGACCAGCGTCCAGTTGCGTTTCGATGTCCAGGGATCTACTTCCCTCCCGTCGGAAGTTAAAAACCGGTTGATGCAAATCGCGGGAAGGCGCCTGACCAAAGATGGAGTGCTCATAATCACTGCACATTCCTTCCGCTCGCGGGAGCGAAACCGGCAGGAGGCGCGCCAGCGATTGGCCCATTTGATCCGCCGGGCGACGCAGGTGCCCAAACGCAGGCTGAAGACCAGACCGCCGAGGGGCGCCAGAGAGAGACGTCTGCAAGATAAGAAGCGCCGCAGCACGAAGAAACGCTTGCGGCACCCACCACTCACGATCGATGATTGAAAGATTGGGGTTTACTTGGATCGAGTCTCAACAGGGAACTATCACTTAAGAATTTGGCCGTGGAGTGCAGCTTATGCTAGGAGCGATCGCGTGGGAGAGATTCGCCCCACTCACAGCTTCGATGTCTCCTGCCAGGGACCCGTCCCTGAGACGATCCTCGCCTTTCTCGAGTCTGGGTCTTTCGAAGATGCCGTTCGTAATGCGGTCTCACTCGGTGGGGACAGCGATACGTTGGCATGCATCACGGGCGGGATTGCCCAGGCATTCTACAAAGAGATCCCCGACAAAATCGCAACAGCCGTGCGTGGACGGCTGCCCAGGGAATTCATCCAGGTCATCGATTAATTTCAAGCAACTTTCAGTCTCTAGTATCTTTGGTTACGGCGCCGGCCAAGGGGTGAACTCCTGAAGGATCGACCCTCCGATGAACTCGCGCATTATCGAGTTGTCCGGGATCAACCTGGTGTCGATGGGCATGAACCAGTCCAGGAAGGTGAGCAGGCGTTTCGCCTCCACGTGTTCTTCCGTCCCGAAGGGAACCTGTCGGATCAAGGGTTCCGCAAGCGGCGCAAGGGCAGAGCCCTCATACATCAATGCAGAATTGAACATCACATCGGCGTTTTCCTGATATGGGAAGATATAGCGTTTCTCGCCGCGCCGCACAGACTCCCAGCGGCGGATCGTCTCTGTCGCAGAATACCCTCGCCGCGCAGCATCGCGCACAATGCGGCGGATGAGACGGGTATCCGTTGTGGATACTCGGTTCAAGCTATCTAAGTTGAGCTGTGTCAACGCGGATACATAAACTCGAAAGGTGTTCTCGGAAGGGATCTCCGGGATAAGCTCAGGATTAAGCCCGTGGATGCCCTCCAGAATAATCAACTGATCGAGAGCCAGCTGCACATCCTCTCCCGGCTCGCGTTTCCCCGTGATGAAATTATAATCTGGTATATGTACTCGCTCCCCCTGTATCAACTTCCGTAAGTCATGGTTTAATCGTTCAAGATCGAGCGCCTGGAGTGATTCGTAGTCATACTCGCCATCTTTATCAACCGGCGTCTTATCACGATCGACAAAATAATGATCCAATTCGAGCGGGAAGGGTGATAAACCTCGCACCAGCAGTTGGACCGAGAGCCGCTTCGAGAATGTTGTTTTGCCAGAAGCGGACGGACCGGCGACAAGGATCAAACGCGTTGTCCCGTGTTCCCCGGTAATTCTCGCCGCGATTTCGGCAATCCGCCCTTCGTGCAGGGCTTCAGACACGAGGATCACCTCCCTCGCCCGTCCGGCGAGGATGGCATCGTTCAACGCACCGATGCTGGAAATCCCCAAAGTATGCAGCCAGCTTCCATATTCCACGAATGTATCCAGCAGCTTCGAGTAATCCGGAAGCGGCAGGAGTTTTGTGGGTTTATGTCGCCTCGGAAAACGCAGCGTAAAGCCGCTGCCGGTTTTCTGCAGAGCGAACCATTGGAGATAACCAGTCGAGGGGACCATATATCCATGGTGGTAATCCCGATGTGACCCTAGATTGTATAAAACCAGGTGCGGTTTCTTCCGATGCGTCAGCAGTCTAACTTTATCTTTGTACGCTTTCTTGGTGAAGTGCTCGATCGCCTCATCCACTGAAGTTACCGTCTTAGCAAACGGCAGGTCTTCATCGACAAATTTCCGCATCCGCTCTTCAACCTTCTGAAGTTCTGCTTTGGTCAGCGGATCGTGGTCGCCCACTTCGCAGTAGTATCCACCCGAGGAGACGGAGTGATCCACGGTCAATTTCGCATGTGGATGGAGTTCTTCAAAGGAAGTAGCCAACAGAAAAGTCAATGAACGGCGGTAGATGCGCATGCCATCTGCTGACCCCATCGTGACCGGCCGAACACGGGAATCCATCTCGATCGGATACGTTAACTCACGCAGCTCGCCGTTGACCACAGCGCCTACGATCGGCGCACGCGGCGTGAGCGCTTTTAAGAAAGCCTCCAGTTGGCTTCCCCTTGGACCTTCCAAGATGCGATTGTCCGGCAAATGGATTTGAACGGTCTCCCGTTTCTTGACCTCACGGATGACCGCATCTGACTTACGGGCCATCATAAGAACCTCACTTCGATGAGGTTCATTCTACCGCATTCCACTTCTCTCTCGAAACTACCCTTGACCTCCAGCGAGTTCAGACTTCATTGAGAATGTTTTCATATAATACAGATAATCATTGCATCTTCTTGACCTCGGAATCATTGGGGAACCGAGGCCGCATTCTTCGTCTTGGGGACAAACCGCCTGCCCGGTCCCGGGCAGGCGGTTTGCTTCTTGGAACTCATTCAAATACTCATCCCGGAATTCGCCTTCCAAGGACAAATTTTCGTTATGATGTTTGGTCCAGATAGAGCGGCCGGCAACACAGCACCAACTGGCGCGCGGCTTGCACTTCATCCAATCTCCCGAAGGGCGTTTTATGGGGAGCGCTTTTCAGGATCTCTGGATCCTCGCGGGCTTCCTTTGCGATGGCCAGCATCGCTTCGATGAATGCGTCGAGACTCTCCTTGCTCTCCGTCTCGGTTGGCTCGATCATGAGCGCCTCGGGCACAATCAGCGGGAAGTAATTCGTCGGGGGATGGAAGCCGTAGTCCATCAACCGCTTGGCGATATCCAGGGCATGGATGTCAGGTGCATCCTCCCAGTGGCCTTCGGCGACGAACTCATGCATGCAGATGCGATCGAAGGGAACTTTGTAGGTATCGCGCAGTTTCGCCAGCAGGTAATTGGCGTTCAGTACAGCGTGATCGGATACCGCCCTCAGCCCAGCTTTCCCCAGCATGCGCATATAGGTGTATGCCCGTAAGATGACGCCGAAATGTCCATGGAAAGCCTTCACCCTGCCGATGCTCTTTTCAGGTGTAACAAGCCCATACAACGGGGGGCTGGCTTCATCGCCATCGTCAACAATGCCCACTACCGGATCTGGTAGAAAATCGACCAGTTTCTCGACAACACCGACGGGGCCCGAACCTGGACCGCCTCCGCCGTGCGGTGTGGAGAAGGTCTTATGGAGATTGTAGTGGAGCACGTCAATGCCGAGGTCGCCTGGTTTGACCACGCCGAGCAGGGCATTCATATTCGCCCCATCGCCGTAAATCAACCCGCCGCATCCATGGACCAGTTCAATAACTTCCTGAACATGTTCTTCGAAAAGCCCTAGCGTATTGGGGTTGGTGAGCATCAACCCAGCGACGCGTTCGTCACAGTGTTTCTTGAGCTCATCCAAGTCGATATTGCCGCGTTCGTCGGAGGGGATTTCGATCACCTCCATCCCGCTCATCGTCGTGCTTGCAGGGTTGGTCCCATGCGCCGAGTCGGGGATGAGGATCTTGTTACGTTCCTTTTCGCCGCGGTCAAGATGATATGCCCGGATGATGAGAATCCCCGTCAATTCTCCGTGTGCTCCCGCCGCTGGTTGGAGGCTCACGCCGTCAAACCCGCCGATCTCCATGAGCCAATCTTGGAGACCATACATCACCGCCAGGTTCCCCTGGGCTGTATCAGGATCTTGAAGCGGATGGGTTAATGCGAAACCGGGAAGACGGGCCATGTCTTCATTGACTTTGGGGTTGTACTTCATCGTACATGAACCCAGAGGGTAGAAGCCCGTATCTACACCGTAGTTTAATTGAGAGAGGCGCACAAAATGGCGCACGACGTCGTTCTCGGCAACTTCTGGCAGTGGCAAATCCTCCCGCAGAAAGCCCTCTGGAAGCTCCGCTTCGGGGACATCTATCGCCGGGAGTGATACACCTTTGCGACCGGGAGAGGATAACTCATAAATCAGAGGCTCAACCATTGGAAACCTCCTCCAGCGCAGCCACAAGGTCGTCGATCTCTTCCTTGGCGATCAGTTCCGTGACAGCGATCAACATATGGTCTTTCAGATCAGAATATTCCTGACCCAGATCATACCCACCGAGGATGTCCCACTCAAGCAGGCGCTCATTGATCTCCGCAACCGGTCGCGGGCATTTAACGACAAATTCATGGAAGAACGGATGCTTATTCCAGAGCTTAAAACCTTTCAGCGCATCGATCCGTTCTGCGGCGTAATGTGCCTTGTGATAGCAGAGTTCAGCGACCTTCCGCAGACCCTGCTTGCCCATCACACTCAGATACACGGCCGACGCCAGCGCCATTAAACCCTGATTGGTGCAGATATTCGATGTCGCTCGATCGCGGCGGATGTGCTGTTCGCGGGGGGTGAGCGTGAGCACAAAGCCACGCTGCCCGCGGTCATCTACTGTCTCACCCACCAGGCGCCCAGCCATCTTGCGGACGTATTTATCCTTCGTCGTGAAGATGCCCACGGTGGGCCCACCATAGGAAAGTGAAATACCAAGAGGTTGACCGTCACCGACGACGATGTCAGCACCGAAGTCGCCGGGGGGCACGAGCATACCCAGCGCCAGTGGATTAACCACGACACAGAAGAGCGCTCCGCTTGCCTGCGCGGCCGCTCCCAGAGCTGTGAGATCGGTGATATTGCCGAAGAAATCCGGGTACTGCACCGCCACGAGCGCGGTGTCCTCGTCCAGCATTTTTACAAGTTCTTGGGGTTCGGTCTCGCACTTCTCGTCGCCCGCGATCGTGAGCCCCATGCCCTGCGTGTATGTGCGCACGACCTGGCGATAGTGGGGATGGATCGCTGGAGAGACCACGATCTTGCTGCGCTTGCCGCGATGGTGATTCAGCGCCAGGATCACGGCCTCCGCCAATGCGGTCGCTCCATCGTAGTGGGAGGCATTGGAGACATCCATCCCGGTCAACTGGCTCATCAGGCTCTGATACTCAAAGATCGCCTGAAGCGTTCCCTGAGAGATTTCCGGCTGGTATGGAGTATAGGCCGTATAGAACTCGTTGCGGCGCAGGGTGTGGTCGACGACGGAGGGTATGAAGTGATTATATGCGCCGGCGCCCAAGAAACAGGATGTGTGGAAGACCTCTAAGTTAGCCTCCGAAAGTGCTTGCAGTTCCTGGGTGACCTCTAGCTCCGAGATTGGTCCGGGGAGGTCGAGATCGGGGAAACGCACGTTCTCGGGTATGGCCTTATACAGGTCATCTATACGATCCACGCCAATTACCGCCAGCATCTCCTCGCGGTCTTTATCGGTATGGGGAATGTAGGTCATTAGTGCTCCCGCTCCTCGTTGAATTTCTCATAGGCGTCCGCATCCATCAAGCCGTCCAGCTCCGATGGATCGCTGATCTCGAATTTCACCATCCAGGCCTCGCCGTATGGATCCGTGTTCACCAGTTCCGGGGTGTCAGCCAGGCTCTCGTTGATCTCCGTGATGACGCCGCTGATAGGCATATTCACATCGGCGGCTGCTTTCACCGATTCCACCGC
>SDBU01010066.1_pt1 | contig 10526 bp, 13 predicted proteins | sample 2277071 | NCBI WGS metagenome assembly SDBU01 (sample SAMN10397929, study PRJNA504765) | marine sediment metagenome | isolation source: marine sediment core GS08_GC12, 126 cmbsf | place: Arctic Ocean: Gakkel Ridge, Loki's castle | collected 2008
ACCCCAAAAATGTGGTGCGAGTGTGGTGAAAATGTGGTGGAATGCGATCCCCTCTCCCCGCGAAGCCACCCATACCCGTCATTGCGAGGAGGCCTCGATGCTAAGTCGGCCGACGAAGCAATCTAGGACAAACCCATGAAAGGCTACCAATTCCTCAAAAACGATTTTTTCGAGCTATGTGAGACGCGCAAGATCAAACGCATTCCTATGCTTCTCTATATCTACCTCCGCGGACTTTACTGCCGCTTCCAGAAGCCCATCTTCTTTTGGAATGATAGTACCATCAAGAAAAACTTAGGTATTTCCACCAATACTCTCACATCAGCCAAAAAACACCTCCAAGAGCGCGGCCTTATCAAGTACCACTCCGGCATAGGCAGAACTCCTACTCACTATAGCATGCTTGGAACCAGCCTGCTTCCAGAGTTGAGAGTGTCAAAATCTAACACTCTGAGTATCAGCAAGCGCCTGCGCGAGACTATCAAAAACAGACACTCTATATATATAAGTAAAGAAAGAGAAAAGAATAAAGTAGGTATATTTAAAGGCATGATAGATAAAGATAGAAAATTTTTAAGGGCAAAAGGGCTACTCGGTTCTTGACAAAGGTATATTTATTTGATACCATAACTTATTATAAATTATATAGTTGAGAAAATAGAAGACGGTTCTGAAGATACCACTTCTGGCACATAAGACCCGGCGCCTTGAGAACCGTCCCCATAGGATCCAAAATAAGTCAAGAGAAAAATGGGAGAATAAAAGATGATTAATATGTTTGATTCTTATGAAAGGATAGCACGAGTATATCCTGCGATAATAATTTCTTTACCAATTATTGTTACATGTTATAGCATTTCTACAATAGTCAATAGTACAGTTTTTGTTGAAATAACAAGTATGGGATTTGTTATTGTTGCAGTTATGACTTTACTATCTGGTATTGTTAGATATTTTGGCAAAAAAATGGAACCAAGATTATGGAAGAGTTGGGGAGGCGCTCCTACAACACGATTTTTAAAACAGGATAACAAGAAAACCGCTATAGAAATAAAAAAATTATTTTACCGCAAAATTTTAGCCGATACAAATATAGATTTATTAAATAATCAATCAGATGAAATGATTGAACAAGCCGTGACATGGGTTCGTAATATTTTGCGAAACAACGGTAAGAAAGGATTGTGGAGGATATTTAACATAGAATATGGGTTTGCCCGAAATCTTCTTGGAAGCAGATCGGTTTGGGCCATTATGTCTTTTGGCTTTTCGGGAATATGTATCTTATTGATGCAATACATAGCTACCGATACTTTTTCTTTATTGATAAGCGCCATTTTTAATGCGGTATGGGGGCTATGTGCCCTGTTGTGTGGTTGGTTTGTCTTGCCGGCATTAATAAAGGGAATTGCTGAGCGATATGCTGAAGATTTAATATTCTCTTATTTAAATTACAATAAATAGTTAAAAAATGTGAGGTGAGCAATGGATAAAAAAGCTATATTTCTTTTTTTCAATGTGGGACAAGGAGACGCTACGTTATTGCAACTCCCAACAGGAAAATTCATGCTAATAGACAATAAGGGTGGCGGGAAAATTAACGTCATGGAATATCTAAAATCAATTCTTCCAGTAAAAAACAAAAAACCGTTTTTAGATTTTTTCGTTTTAACCCATGCTCATATTGATCATGTTGGTTCCGCTAATAAATTGTTTAAAGAATTCAATATTGGACAAGTATTATATACGGGATTTAGATTTAAGGGTAAAGAAAAAAAAGATCTGCCTGAACAATACATTGACTTCTTGGATGAGCTTGCGGAGCGAGAATCCAGCCATTCTGACCAAGAAATTGCTGTTGATAACAAAAATCCATTAATTATTGATATCGACGATGTCAAATTTGAATTCATTTCCCCTCCAACACGTGAAATATGGGATAAGCTCAAAGAAGAGAAAGAAGTCAAAGCTTATTTAAAGACCCTAGAAAATAGTACTAAGAAAGAAGAAGGAAAAACGATATCCGATTTAATTCATATAGGTTCTATCGTAGGTAGAATCACTTATATGAAATCATCTGTGATGATGACTGGAGACAGTGAATTGCTGTCTTGGAAATATTGGATAGTGCCTAATTTTTCAAAATATTGTTCTGCGAAACTACTACACGCCTCTCATCATGGCTCAAAAGGGTTTTTTATTTCTAAAGCCGATTCGGACGAAGGCGAGGAATTTGATGAAAATACCACAGGTTGCTATACTGATGGACTATCTGCGATAGATCCGTCTATAGTGGTAGTTACAAATAATACCAAGCCAGGAGAAAAAAATCATGAATCTCCACCAAATGAACATGCTATTAATTTGTATAAAAACTTTATTAGGGAAAGAGATGTATTTTTTACAAGTGATGGCACAATACAGTATGTTATACCAGATGACGATATAAGTAGATCATCTATCGATAAAGATAAAAAATTCCTTATTCAAGATTCAGAATCTGGAGATAAAACGGATATTACATATATAAAGCCGCGAAAACCAGCAGAGAAGTTTCCTAATAGATACGGTATGTCGCATGAGTGCTGATGACAACAAAGAAGCCATCAATAAATTCTTTAGAGGAACGCAATCGTGCACTGATCATGAGATAACTGGCACATTTCATATAAGCCCCATTCCAAAAAAGAGCATTCCCGAACTAAAAACAGGAAAAATAGAAATAAAGATAACCATCCCCCAAGGGTTTCCTGAAGCCCCGCCCGATGCTTTTATAGCATCAGAAGACCTTTGGATATTTCCTCATACTCGAATGGATAATGGTAGAATTTGTCCTCCATCTTATGCGCGATGGAGCAGAGAGAAATCATTAAAAGCTTACTTAGAATATCTTAATGGATGGCTTAGCAAAGTTGCTGAAAACATATTAGAATTACCCACAGACTATTATGAGCTGCCACAATTCCCAACAGATAGAAAAGAATCACCTGGTTATTTTATCTTCACTGAAAACAATCCAGCATCATGGCTTAAATCAGAAAAAGCAAAGCTTGGACTTTTTTTCTACACAGTAAATAAACTAGTTCTTAAAATAGAAAGTTTTGATACTAAATCAGGTCAATCAAATGATGTTTGTAGCGGAGTGTATATTTGGTTACCCAAAGGACCAATTGTTAAATATAAGCGCCCGCCTATTTATTTTAGAGAGTTAAACCAAGTTCTTAATAACAATGATATATCTATATCGAACATCATAGATGAGGTATATAGCAAAAGACCAAACAGTAGTTATGCAATTATTGGTTTCCCAGTCAAAGACAAAAATAAGGACACGCCAACTGATATACATTGGCAAGGTTTTATTTTTGAAATCAAAGAATTTTACAAAATATGGAGAAAAGTTAGAGGAAAAAATAACAAATATAAGGATTCTCAAAAAGGAAAAGAAAAATTTATTGAATCCATAAATAATCAAAAAATATTATATGTGAGATCAGAAAATTGTTCTAGTGCATATCTTTATAGCAGAAGCAGCGGCGTGACAAATATTAGAGAGTCTGTAATTTTTGGGTGTGGTGCAATAGGTAGCCATATAGCGTTCCAATTGGCAAGATCAGGATGTAATAATTTATATTTATGCGATAATGATATTGTTGAACCAGGAAACATTTGCCGGCATATTATCGATTTTGAATCTATTGGGAAGTCTAAAGCGGAAGAGTTATGCAACAAGCTAAAAAAAATAAATCCATGGGGTGAATACAGAGGATTTCATTTAAATATACTTAGTTTAGGACTTGAAAGTGAGCAACTAAAAGATTTTCTTTCTCTTGACCTCTGGGTTGATGCTGGATTACCAGCAGAAGTTTCTTCTTATTTGTCATATATGGCGGCTCAACATAAAAAGAGGATGGTTTCTGTATATATAACACAGAAAGCAAAGTTCTTAATAATTTCAAGTTCTGGGCCAAGCTATAATCCTTCTATTGAAAAAATAGAAGCTAAAATGAAACAGCTTATTTCGAAAAGCGTTTCATCAGACCTAAAAGAATGCTTAACCATGCTTGAAAATCCTAGCAAAGATATCGGTATTCGTCCAAATATAGGGTGTTATATGCTAACGTTTGAAGCTAAGGGTAGCAACATTTCTTCTGTCGCAGCTATAACCTATGATGTTATCGATGCGATATGTAAATATAGATATAAAAGAGGAAAGATTTTAATATATAAGTTTAACGACGACACTTATCTGTACGAAGAGATTTTAAATGAAGAAATACAATAAGATATCTTCTTGGCACAATAAACAATGTAAGTTATGGGTGCACATGTCTAATAGTATGTGGCAGAAAATAATAAAACACTGTAATAGTGCTTACCCCAAGGAATGTGGAGGGATGCTAATTGGAACATACAGTAAAAATCTAAAACAAGCTATGATTAAAGATATATATTCGTCAAAAGATAATCTTTCTGAAAAATATTCTCTATTAACAGATAGTAAAAAGGAAAACGAATATTTAAAAAAAATTTGGAAAAGATCCCGAGGCAACAAATTTTTTATTGGAACATGGCATTCACACCCAAATGGAAATTTAATCCCAAGTAATATAGATGAAAAAACACTGCTTGAAATCTCTAGAAAAGATAGATGCGAATGTCCCAGGGTTATATTAATTATAGTAGCAGGAAGTAAAAGATCCGGATGGATTGCAAAAGTATTGATATATACAAAAGAAAGATATAAATTCGAATTAAAAAAAGATGATTAGAAAAATAGGGGACGGTTCTGAAGGTACCACTTCTGGCACATAAAACTTGGCGCTAAGAGAATCATCCCAAAACCCCTAGAGAAATACCCATGTATTCAAAATAAGGTATAAAGATATGTGCAAAGTAATATGCTATACTATATTATTTTTTACTCTATTGAGCACATTTATAATATGTGAAAATCTCGCTTTTGCATATGAGGAAAAAGAAGTATATATGCGAACAACAGCACCGTTTCCAAAAATCTTTATTGCTTCTTTTTCAATAGAAAAGAAAAAAGGAACAACAAGGTTTATTCCTCATGCATCAGGGTTTTATCTTAACTATGACGGCGTTCCTTATGGCATAACTGCACGTCATGTTGTGCAAAGGAGGAGAGTGACTAAGAAAGGCAAGATAGTTTGGGAAAAGTATACGAAACCATTATTCATCAGAATTCACACCGAAGATGAACAAGTTCCTATCGCGAAGAGACATAAAGAAATATCAATCCTAAATAAATTAAATTATGAAACTTTGTATTCTTTTCATAGTGATTCTTCAGTAGATATTGCCATATTCCCCGCTTTTTTTCTATCGAATTTAGGAGAAATTGCATTAGCGTTGCCTTATAAATTTGTACAGACAGATGATCTAGTGATGGTTGGGGAAGATGTTCATATATTTGGGTTTCCTGGACCATATGGTTTTACAGAAGGCAAGAGCGTAGTACGATCCGGAACAGTTTGTTATAAAATTGATAAATACCATTATCTTCTTGATGCTAATACTTGGCCGGGTGATAGTGGCGGAATGGTAGTATCAAAACCTTATTTCGGCGTTCCTAAAGACAATCTAAAATCTTACCAATGGCAAATAGGAGGTAAAATTATTGGGTTATATATTGGACGTAAGAGCCCTCAAGATTTTAAAGAATTTAATTTGCCAGAATCTTTAGAAGCTTTTCGTATTATTGCTTCAAGTCAAGCCATAGTCGAAACAATAGAATCAGATGAATTTAGGGCTTATCATAATAAGTGGAAACGCCTCTGGGTTGAAATCAAAAAACAACAAGAAAGAGAAAGAACAACAGAATCGAAAAATAAAAATTCCACTTGACAACTGCTATAGCATGTGCTATACTTGGTGACGTAGATGAGTGAGAAGCTAATAGGGAACATCAAGGATTATCTAAACCGCAGAAAGATTAGCCAGGAAGAATTCGCTCATAAGATTGGTGTTTCGTTCTCCACTTTAAACCGGTGGCTTAATAAAAAGACGAGGCCCAAATCTAAAGCAATAATTGAAGCGATAAAGCGAGAAATTGGCTAAAGCAAATTTTTTTGTTCTACTTTATAGCAGTTGCTATAGCAGGTGAGATAATGAACACAGGAAAAGTAATAGTTTTCTCGATTTTAATAAGCGCGAACATGGTTGTTTGGTATGACGCGATAGGGATAGAAGTTGTGTATGGGTTTGCTATATTCATGGCCTATTTGGCCTTGGGGCCATACAAGAAAAAATGACAAGGAGGTACAACATGACGCAGTATGATGTGTTGACTGTGGAGCAGGTGTCGGAGATCCTGGGGATCTCAAGGAATACAGTTCAGAGGCGGAACTGGAGGGAAAAGACAGGATGTCCGCTGAGGAAGAAGGGAAAGAGGCTTTATTCCCTGGTTAAAGAGTTCAATGACTGGCTAAAGAGGTAGCATGAGCAAGCGGTATCCGGGTGTAAGAGAAATAGTCAAGGGCCAGGTCTATGAGGTAAATTACCAATTAGGCGGGGCCCGGAAGCAGTATCGGGTAGAGGCGCCATCCGAGAAGGAGGCGTATTTTAAGAAGATAACCGATATGGCCAGGTTTAAGACGGGACTATCCCTTCCGGAAGATCAAAAAGTCAGGCTTGCCTCCAGTTTTACCGAGATCTGGGAGAAACTGCACCAGGATCTACTGGCTGATAAAGTCTCTAAGAAGGCCATAGGGCATTATAGGAATACATTTCAGAGGATGTTTGTAAACTTTCGTGATAAGAATTATGCTGATGTAAGCGGTCCAAATCAGCTGAGCCTTCCGTTCTTTAAGGAATACAAGAACTACTATGTAATTGAGCTTAATAGGCCTAATGGATGGCGTGGTGAGCTCATAATCGTTAAGGCATTGATAAAACGGCTATATCAGCTTGGGTATTGCAGCAAGGAGCTGGTTGATAAATTAGGCGAGATGAAGAAGCCGAAGCCGAATAAGAAGGAGTTCCCGAATATATCCAAGAGCAAGATAGAGAAGCTATTTTCCTATATAAAGAGCAACAGACCGGATTATTACTTTCCGCTCTATTTCATACTAAGGACCGGCCGAAGAAGGCAGGAGACGACTCTTATAAAGAAAAATGACGTGGTTTTAAAAGGTTTTAAGCCGATAGCGATAAATGTAAGGGCAGAGACTACCAAGACTAAGGAAAAAGCCCCTCTAGCTTGCCTGGATAAGAACTTAGAGCGTCATATAAGGCAGGCATTGAGTAACAATAAGACAGAATGGCTCTTTCCTAATAGATTAGGCAGAAAATGCACGCCTGATAAGGTCTATGAGTACCTTAAAAAGACAAGCGGAGAGGTAATAGGTATTAAGATCACGCCTCATTATTTCCGGCACAGGTTTATTACAGAGTGCGCCAAGGCCAACGCACCGCTCGCGGATGTGAAGGCAATATCCGGCATTAAGGATAACGAGGTATTGTTACGATTTTACTCACATAGTACGGTAGAGGGGCAAAGAAAGGTGCTCGATATAACGAACTTGTAAATAAGCCATTTTGGTGGTAAACTTGAAGCTAATAGAAAAGGGGAACGATGGAGAGGAAAAGGTCAATCGGGGTTACTATATTTGGGTGGATACTGATTTTTTTCCCGGTCACTCTTTATATTATCCCATTAGTACATATTTTAATTAAAGGAAACCCACTAGAAATATTTTTTTATTATGTATGGATGGTATTTGCAGGATCCCCATTATATTTTTTGACAAATTTAGGCTACATAATTTTTGGAATAGGTGTATTGCAATTAAAAAAGTGGGCGGGGATATATGTCATATATTTTATTTTATTTGGTTTTTTATATATCATGATATATCCTCGCTTGCATCCATACAGTACTTATAGCTATCATGTGCTAGCAAAAGCTTACTTCATCATTATTCATAGTTTATTCATTTGGTTTTTCACCCGCCCTAAAGTAAACGAGCAGTTTAAGTGAGGAAGGTATTGGGCATAGTGGACCGTCACCATACGTCTAAAATACCAATAGCGAGAAAATGAAAGGCTATTTTATGCTAAAAGATTTTATTCGCCTATTGTTATTACCATTTGGTATGATTTGTGGGCATAGATTTTATATTAGAGCAAAAAAATTTGAAGCAGATAAAAAATATAAAGACGCATGTTATGCCTATGCAACAGCCCTACTGAATGGAGCAGTTATTAACGAAAAACAAGTACAGCGCAAAATTAAGGATATGTGGAATAAATATGGCCCCTTTAATTACGAGGAGTTTATCAAAAAAGAAATTGCTGAGCACGGTGATACCCCTGAACACTGTGCCGAAGCTGGGCATGCAGCAGTAATGTCAATAATTAATGAAATTGTCTCACCTAATCCCAAGTAAAGGAGCAGGTTAAATGGTATTAAAAATTCTACTTGCCGCTATATTGTTATTCATATTGTGGTTTTTGATATCTTCAAAGAAAGATGGCAACAGAAGATATAAAGAGGCAAAATTGCTCGAGAAGCAAGGTAAATATAAAGACGCATGTTTTACATACGCAGTCGCTATATTAAATGGTTCTAATTACAGAAAAGAATGCGAACAAGGAATTAAACATCTTTGAGAGAAGAATGGGCCATTTGACTATAACGATGTTTTGGAGCAGATTAAAAGAGAAAACGATACCTGTGGCGAGGCAGGGCACGGTGCCACAATATCAATAATTAAAGAGCTTACCTCACCCGCCCCAAAGTAAAGGAGCAGTTTAAGTGAAATTCTTATTGCCAGTTTTGTTATCGTTCTTGTTAACAATTCCTGTCTTTGCCCAAGACGCTGCCGCCCAAGCCAGCCCAAAATATGAAGAACAACCACTCCAGCTCACCATCAAATCAAATAAAGAAGTTTATGAAACTGGAGAAAGTATAGAAATTGAAGTAATATTAGAGAACATAAACAAAAAAGGGATAATTATTTGTACCAGATGGTTGCCTACTTTTAATTTAAAGTTTGAAGTAAGCTATAAGGATGAAAAAATAGAGTCGTACCAAGTAAGATATGAGTTATACTCATTAGTGAAAGAAGACTATGTAAAACTTATACCAAGTGAAAAACTCATTAAGAGTTTCAATCTTTCAAAATACGTTCCGATGGATAGAAAAGGTATCTACGATATAAAGGTTTCTTATAAAAATTGGTATAAATGGTATTACGCGACTAAAGTGGGTACAAATAATAGGACTGATATAGATGCTTGGACTGGTGAACTTATTTCCAATGCCATCAGCACAAAAGTAATAGCTCCAAAATAAAGGAGCGGTTCAAATGAAGAAAATGCTATTGATAATCCTTCTATTATCATTTCCAGCAATTTGTTTTTCTCAAGAGCTAGTAACAGAGTTTACCGAACAAGATAAAAGAGGAGTTGCCTTTGCAAAGGAAGATGCAATAAAAGCAATAGAAAGTGGTAATATATACATTATTTCTGGCGGCTATGGAAATGAACCAATAGTTGAGAAACAAGATATTGAAATCATAAAAGGACTACCTATAAAAAGCATTGGCTGTATGGGTGATTTTGAATATGCAAGAAAGTTTAACAACACAATAATACATTACCTTAAAGACCAAAAAGATCAGCCAAATTGGCTATCCAAAGAAAATATATTAACAATAGCAATTAGCAAGGCTGAAGAAGTAGGTTATAAGACAGAAGAAATGGAAGTAATTTATGACGAAGAGAATAGAGAGCTGAAAAAACATTTTAAAAGAACAGGAATTTCAGAATATGATGAAGAAACTAGTGAATGGAAACCCATTTCGTCTACAACGCCGGAAAAAGAATACCCTGAACTAATCGGCAGGAATTACCAAGCTGTTTATCTTGGCCCTAAAGAACTGATACTTGGTGGAGATTTATGGGTCTTGATAGATAAAAATACTGGCGAAGTGATTACTTGCATAAGAGGTAAGTAATTAAGCCACCCCAAAGTAAAGGAGCAGTTTAAGTGAAGAAAACACTATCATTAATGTTTCTATTTCTATTTATGGCTACAATAGTTTTTGCACAGTCAGAAAAAGCAATCGATACTGTTTTGGCTAACCTTAGTCTTGACGAACTCGACAGAATGAAAATAACAGACTTACGTAGTAAGGATAATCCAAAAAGCGAAGGTATTTTTGTGTATGTTCCCCAAGATAGATTTTATGGAGTAAAGCGCAATTTTATATGGCTTGTTATTGAAGGGCAAGCTTATCCACTCAATGGCCCATCAAAAAAACTTACTCCTTCATTGACTTGGCCACGTGAAGCACCTGAAGCGGTATGGGATAAAACTGGCTTAAATCCTTACGTTGCAACAGAAGCAATTGAAATTGTATTTGAAAACAATGAATAAACCCATAAAGAAAATCATAGCAAGGAAAAAATCCTTATGTCTTTGGTAACAGCATATATAATTGCAGATGTATGTGAGCTTATATTTGCTATTTTTGTATTGGTTATAGGCATTTGGA
>SDBU01010067.1_pt1 | contig 10525 bp, 9 predicted proteins | sample 2277071 | NCBI WGS metagenome assembly SDBU01 (sample SAMN10397929, study PRJNA504765) | marine sediment metagenome | isolation source: marine sediment core GS08_GC12, 126 cmbsf | place: Arctic Ocean: Gakkel Ridge, Loki's castle | collected 2008
ACTTTAGAGGGCGCTACTATCCCAACCACTGATTGGCTCATATTGTGGACGTAAATCACCAATAATCTGAACTGTACTATTGGCAACGTAGGGCGGGCATGTCGTTTTTTGGCCTAAGGCAGCCACTTTACGTCATCATGATTTCACCGTTAGAGAAGAAAGCTTTCAAACTAAGTGGAGAAGAAATCCCGCTGGACGAGCTTATTCAAGAGGCCCCTGACATCAAGTCCAGATTAGCCAAGATTGGCTCCTAGATATTCTTCAAAGGAAACCCGTCGGTTTCGGTTAAACGCCAGATATGGACAGAGTGACTTATTTTTGGCTATAATTTCCTAGTACTGTTTTTAAGGATGATTGATTATGAAAGGCTTCCCCATAATTATAACCATTGTCATCGTCTTGACGCTGGCGATGGGAGGTGTCAGCTATGCCATCTTCGCCAAGCCCTTCCTCAGAGCACCGCCCTTACCTGAGGTAGCCCCGAGCGAGCCGGTGCCTGCCGAAGATATTGGCCCAGCTCCAGTGCCAGCCTCTGCGCAGCCACCGTCATCACCGTCGGAGAGTCCGCTACCTGAACCGCCAGCCCAGGGCCTTGAGGGAAAAGTAACGGACTTCAGGCAGGCTGTTCAAGATGTTATCTCCTCCGGTGAAAGCCAAGAGGTAACCCTGGTCTTTACTGAAGCCGAAATTAATGACCAAGCGGCAAAAATACTGACCCAGACGGAAATACCGGAAGACATCCCATTAGAAGTAACCAGTATCCATATCGACCTTCAGCCAGATAACAATCTGCTAACTGAAGCGGAAACTACCATTCTCGGCTTGGGAGTTACGCTGAAGGCAGGCAGCCAAGTTAGCATTAGAGATGGTAAACCTGAGGTGACCGTAGCCGATGTCAGCTTTGGTTTTATTCCACTGCCGGGGGTAGTAAAAGACAAAATCGTTGCTTTCATCACCCAAAAGACTGATGATTTGCTGGTTCAATCAACCAAAGCGACAGTCGGTGGCGATGGCATTGACCTAGAGTTTAAAGAAATAAATATTCAAGAGGAAAAGGTAACCATTACGGTCTTGATTAAGAAGGTTGCCTAAATAATCAGAACTAAAGGAGTGGGACCAAACTTGCGTGACGAAGATTACATGAAACAGGCTTTAAAGCTAGCCCGCAAGGGTCTGGGCAAGACCAGCCCAAATCCAATGGTGGGGGCTATTTTAGTTAAAGATAACCGCCTCATCGGCCAAGGCTATCACCAGCAATATGGCGGTAATCACGCCGAAATCAATGCCTTCCAAAGTGCCCGAGAGCGCCTGAACGGGGCGACTCTCTACGTAACTTTAGAACCCTGCTGCCATTATGGCAAAACACCTCCCTGCGTGGACGGAATAATCAAGAACAAGATCGGCAAAGTCATCATCGGAACTCTGGACCCGAATCCACAGGTTAACGGCAAAAGCGTAGCGATATTAAAGCAGCACGGAATTGAAACAGAGGTCGGGGTGCTGGAAGCAGAATGCCGTGACTTAAATGAAGCCCATTTCAAGTATATGACCACCGGACTGCCACTGGTAACCTTAAAATTCGCCCAAACCATAGACGGCCGGATTGCCACCGCCACCGGAGACTCCAAATGGATAAGCTCAGATAAATTCCGGCGTCTGGCACACCAACTGCGGGCAACCAACAATGCCGTTATGGTCGGCATAGACACAGTACTGGCCGATAACCCCCAGCTCACCGTCCGTTTGGTCAAGGGGAGAAACCCAACCAGAGTTATCCTGGATTCCAAATTAAGAATTCCGCTCGATGCCGAAGTAGTCAAGAGTAGAAAGGTAGCCCCTGTTCTTATCGTTACCACCTTTGACGCCAATGAGAAGAAGTTGCTCCAGTTATGTGAGTTAGGAATAGAGGTTCTGATAACCCCAGCCGACCAGTCAGGGAAAATCGACCTTAAAAATTTACTCAGCTTACTGGGAGAACGGAATATTTCTTCAGTCCTGGCGGAAGGAGGCGCCGGAGTCATCACTTCACTCCTGCGTCAGCATTTAGCCGATAAGCTAGTCATCGCCATGGCACCGAAAATAATGGGAAAAGGTATCGAAGCCGTAGGAGAACTGAATATCCGTGAGGTCAGTCAAGCGATAAAGCTATCATTCAGCAAGATATACAGAGTAGGAGAAGACCTGGTTATTGAAGCCAGAGTTAATCATCCTCCAAGCTAGTTACGCTTCAACATATATTCCATTACTTCAGCGACAATAAACAATGAGCCGGTAGCGCAAATAAGGTCGGCCGGTTTTGCCCCGGCTAATGCCAGTTCCACTGCGGAGGCAACATTTTCCGTCACCTCAGGGACTACGTCATATCTTGAGAATTCACTGACCAGCCTGTCTGTGGCTACGGCACGGGGGTGGCGAGACCGAGTAACAATAACGGTGTCAGGGAAAGCCGCCAGTTCAGCAACCATGCCGGTAATATTCTTATCCGAAGAGGCACCAAAAACAAGGACGGCACGTTCAAAATTAAAATACTGCTTAAGGGCTCTGGCCAGCCTTCCCGCTGAGTCAGCATTATGGGCACCATCAACGATAACCCAGGGCTCGCGCTTGAGAATCTGAAGTCGCCCCGGCCAGTGTACCTGCGTCAGTCCTTTAGCAATACTCTCCGGTGAGATTTTAGCTCCCCGTTCGACTAGAACTTCCACCACTGCCACCGCCGTAGCGGCATTTTCCAGTTGGTGCTCACCAAGCAGAGGTAAATTAATTTCATAGTCACCGATTAATCCCTTCAATTGAAATACTTGCCCTTCCGGGCTAAAGGCCTTGCGTTGCCAGGTAACGTCACTGCCCACCCTTACCAGCCTCGACCCTCGTTCCCGGCATACCCTGACTATCACCTCCATTGCCTCAGGAGGTTGAGGAGCGCAGACGACAATGCTTCCCGACTTGATAATGCCTGTTTTTTCCGTGGCTATCTGGGCAAGGGTATCACCCAGCACATCCATATGGTCGAAACTGACGGAAGTGATGACACAAACCTCTGGTTTGACCACATTGGTCGCGTCAAGACGTCCCCCCAATCCTGTTTCCAAAACCTGATAATCAACCTCCCTTTCTCTAAAATAGGCAAAAGCCAGTGCGGTTAGCAGTTCAAAGGTGGTAAGCTCGCCAAGACCACCGGAGTCGTTCACTATTTCAACATGCGGTTTCATTACCTCCACCAGTTTAGCGATGGTATCTTCGGCAATAGGGCTGCCATCAATCTGTATCCTCTCTCTAATACTGAGCAGGTGTGGAGAAGTATAAAGTCCCGTCCGGTAGCCAGCCCGGGTCAGGATAGAAGCAATCATAGCCGCGGTACTTCCCTTACCCTTGGTGCCGGCGATATGAATTGACCTGGCCTTTTCCTGGGGATTCCCCAATCTTTCCAATAGCATCTTAATACGTCTTAAATCAAAAACGAGTGCCGAACGCGGCATCCGCTCATAATCAGCGAAGCTTAAGACGTAATTCAGAGCTGCCTGATAGTCCACGGCTTACTCCTTAATAAATCATCATAATCTTACTCTCTGAAGCATATCAGGTAAAGCCCAAAAATTTTAAAAAAATTAGCCCCAAAACCCTTGACAAACACTATATATTGTGGTACTTTAACACTTACCCACTATATAATGTAGGATTTGATTATGAATTGCCCATATTGCAGCTATCATGATTCCAAGGTTATTGACTCCCGGGAAATAAACGATGGTATACGCCGCCGACGTGAGTGCCTGAAATGCGGCTCCCGTTTTACTACCTACGAGCGCTTCCAGCCGGCCGGGCTTTTTGTCATTAAGAAAGACGAGAGGCGTGAGGAATTCAACCGGGAGAAGCTGCTCACCGGGATTCGTAAGGCCTGCGAGAAACGACCGCTTCCCAGCGGCACGGCGGATAAGATTGCCGATGATATCGAAGCTGAGCTTTACCAATCCGGCAACATAGAGGTACCCAGTGGCGCCATCGGGGATATGGTGATGGAAAGGCTGAAAAGCCTGGACCATATCGCCTATATCCGCTTTGCCAGCGTCTACCGGGAGTTTACCGATATCACGACGCTAAAAGAGGTTGTTGATGCTCTGGCAAGTGGTGAAGTGATGGTTCGTCCCGCCAACCAGCTGCCTTTACTCTCTGCTGAAGAACTAGAAGCAATATCGAAAAGAGGCCGGCGTAAAGGCAAGATTAAGTCAGAATCACTAGATCGGAAGTAGGATTTCTAAAATGAGCCCGGATAATCAATACCAAAACAAACCGATAAGCTCTCCCAATCGCACCCAGATTGCCCGTATTGTCTTTGCGGCTGCCGAATCAATCGGCATGTCGGATAGGAAACTAATTGAGCGGCTTACTGCTCAGGTGATTGAACGTCTGGAAGAGCAACAACCCAAACAACAGCGGCCGACCTTGCCCGGAATGGAAGATTTAATGATAAAACCGTCACACCGGCAAATCCGCGTACCAACTGATGCCGACATACTGACGGTGGTGGAGGAAATCCTGGCCACAGAAGACCGAAAACACGCAGAGGAGACGAGAAATAAAATGAGAAAGACTGTTACCGCCACGCCAAAAAGGCAACCGGTTTCCGGCGTTGAGCTTACCGAAAACGCGCTTCATGTCCTGCAAAAGAGATATCTCCAGAAAGATAAAGAGGGGAACGTTATTGAGAAACCCGAGGAGATGTTCCAGCGTGTGGCCAAGGCTATAGCCTCAGCAGAACTGATTTACAATCCCAAGGCAGATGTCAAGGCAAGAGAAGAAGAATTTTACCAGTTGATGGCTAATCTTGAATTCTTACCTAATTCCCCCACCCTGATGAACGCGGGGAGGGAGTTAGGGCAGCTGTCCGCCTGCTTTGTCCTGCCCATTGAGGACTCCATGGAATCTATCTTTGATTCGGTGAAAAACACCGCCCTCATCCATAAAAGCGGCGGGGGCACCGGGTTTTCTTTCTCCCGATTAAGGCCGGAACAGGATAGAGTTGGCTCTACCGGTGGTGTGGCCAGTGGTCCGGTCTCGTTTATCCGGGCCTTTGATGTCGCCACTGACGTCATTAAACAGGGGGGAATGCGCCGCGGGGCAAATATGGGCATCCTTAATATTGACCACCCGGATATCATGAAGTTCATCACCGCCAAAGATGACCAAACGGCTCTAACCAATTTTAATATCTCCGTAGCCGTCACCGCCGAATTTATGGAAGCAGTCAATGCAGGCACTGACTATAACCTGATTAACCCGCGCACCAGAGAGGTCAAGGATAAGCTTAATGCCAAGAAAGTTTTTGACAAAATAGTCGATATGGCCTGGAAAACCGGCGACCCGGGCATCGTCTTCATTGACCGTATAAATGATGATAACCCCACTCCCCATTTAGGCAAGATTGAGAGTACCAACCCCTGCGGTGAGCAGCCCCTGCTCCCCTACGAATCATGTAACTTGGGCTCAATCAATCTTGCCAGGATGCTGCACCAGATAAACGGGACTACCGAGATCGACTATACCAAGCTAACGGCGACCATAAGGACCGCCGTCAGGTTTCTCGATAATGTTATCGATGTCAATAAATTCCCGCTACCGCAAATAGCCGAAATGACCAAAAAGACAAGGAAAATCGGGCTCGGTATCATGGGCTTGGCTGACATGCTGATTCAGCTTGGAATCCCCTATAACTCAGAAAGGGCGCTGGCACTGGCAGCGGAGATTATGGCCTACATATCTCGTGAGGCAACCAACGCTTCGGTAGAACTGGGCAAGGAACGCGGTGTCTTTCCTGCCTTTGAAGGAAGCGTCTACGATGTTCCTGATGGTTCCAGAGTAAGAAATGCCACGCGCACTACTATCGCGCCCACCGGTACCCTGAGTCTGATTGCCGGTTGTTCCAGCGGCATTGAGCCTCTTTTTGCCCTGAGTTACACCAAAAATATCCTGGACGGTGCCCGGCTTGTCGAGGTTAATCCCTATTTTGAGGAAACGGCTCGTAATGGTGGTTTTTACTCCGAGGAACTGATGCAAAAGCTGGCGGACGGAGCTCATCTCGGCGAGATTGAAGGAGCGGCCGATGATGTCAAGCACTTGTTTGTTACCGCTCATGAGATAACCCCGGAATGGCACGTCAGGATACAGGCAGCCTTCCAGAAGTCCACCAATAACGCGGTTTCGAAAACGGTCAATTTCCCTCAAGAAGCTACTCGAGAAGATGTCGCCAATGTGTATAGGCTGGCCTATGAGGAGGGACTCAAGGGAATAACCATTTACCGTGACCGAAGCCGTGATACCCAGGTGTTGACCACCGGCAAGAAAGAGAGAACTGAAGAGGGCAAACTTACCCCCAGAAAAAGGTCAAAAATAACCACCGGGATAACGGAAAGGGTAACCACCGGTTGTGGCTCTCTCTATGTAACGGTAAACTCTGATGAGCAGGGTATATTTGAGGTCTTTTCCAATCTGGGTAAAGCCGGGGGCTGTGCTTCCGCCCAGCTTGAAGCCACCTGCCGTCTTATCTCTCTAGCGCTGAGGGCTGGAGTAGATGTCGCCTCTTTGGTAAAGCAACTCCGCGGTATCCGCTGCCCGTCCATTGCCTGGGAAGAGGGTAAGTCTGTCCTCTCCTGCGCCGATGCCATTGCCAGCGTGCTGGAAAAGCATACCAGCGGTTACGACGGTAAGCCCAGGCCGGAGGACTACGGTTTAGCCAAGAATCTGGCCGGGCAGTGCCCGGAATGCAGTAACATGCTCGTCTATCAGGAAGGCTGCTTCATCTGCCGCGTCTGTGGGTATACGAAGTGCTAAAGGTTCCGAAGAGTGGATTTAACATACCGATGCCATTTTAGATAGGTAAGTTGGGAGGTAACCATTTGACCAGGCGCGAGGCGGGTGATTCGGGATTGGACACCCGCTATTCAACCTAGCTTCGCTCCTAGTGGTGGGGTGGCTATGCCCCCCCCCCATATAAACAAAAGGAGTATCAAATGAAGTGTCCAAAATGTGGTAGCAACAATGTCGATAAACTAGACACCGACCTTGAAGACGAAGAAACCTATGGGTGCCTAGATTGCGATTGCTGGTTCACCATACACAGCAGAGCCTTTCACAGCATTGGTCGAAGAGTTAAAGTATGAAACGATAACGCACGATTTAAACTGATTTTAGGTTCTAAGAGAGGTTATGGCATACTTTTTAATATCTGTTTCAAATAGAAAAAACCTAGAGCTTTGTGTAAAGTATGCCCTTGCTGGATTCACAAACAGCATTAATGGTGCATGGACGTTTTCGGAGATACAAGGGGGAGATTTCATTTCCTTTTTGTATGGAGCCAAGGCCCATAATCTTTATCGAGTTGAGGGAAAAGAAGCAATAAAAGATGCACAAGACCTGCCACCTTGGGACCCTATAACCTTCAAGATGTCAGGAATAACCTACTACTTCCCCTTTCGACTTCATCTCTCCCCAATTCGAAAACTTAACGAATCATTAGTGAGAGCTGAGTTTGCCTATGTAGCAGAAAACTTACTACTAAGGGGAGGATATCGGAAAACCCATTTTCAAGCTGACCAAACCACTCTTCAAAGTGCATCACAACTCGGAGAGCTATATAAAGAGACAATAGCTAAATTAAACGTTAACAAATATGAGACATTTGTGCCACGTTTTACTAAATCCAAAGATGAGGTGTCTCCACCTGAAATTCTTCGCTTTGTTGAAATTATTCTTCAAGCAGCTATAAGACAGCACTTATCTGATGAGAATAATTTGGCCGATTTTCTGTATCAAATAGGGGTAGAAACTTTAGACACCAGTAAACTTGAGGTTCTTGGAGAAAAAGCTTTAGCAGAAGGACATATAGATATCTTGATTAAAGAAGCAACCCCAATGGGTCTAGCCAGAAAAATTATCATAGAAGTAAAAACTGGATTAGCAAAACTTCAAGATATTAGCCAGTTGAGCATGTATCTGGATGAGATGGGTAATGAATGTCTAGCAGGTGTCCTCATTGCTGGTAATTTCTCCAGAAAAGTTATAGAAGAGGCAAGAAGACAAGGAATCAGCATATTCGAATACAAACTTAGTATAATTGAAAGCGATGTGTCTATTACATTCCAAGAGCTGAAACAAAACCTACAGCTTACTAGAATAACTTAATTTGTGGTCTAAGAGTTATCTGCTTAAATCAAGCATTAGGCTTTTATGCTTATCGTAATCTCATGCACATGGCAGAATTCTCCTGCCATCACTAAGGGTTTCTACATTATAGCGGTAGTGTGATGCATCACTACCTCCTCCTAAACCTGGCTCTTCTTCAATGAACTGAAATACCACTATCTTACGCAATTCCGCCCTCGAAGTGTAATTACGAACTATAAAATCTATTTCGTGGTACACAGTATAATCTCCTCTTATTAGCTATTCTTTATATTGTAGCACACTACCTTCATCCCTCTCTTTTTTCTCTCCTTTGACACCCCTATAGGCCGATGCTATTATTTAGGGTGAAGGAGTAGTCCGATACAAGCGGGGTGATACTATATGTCCAACATTGAACTATACCTGGTACTTTTTATTATTTGTCTGTTGTTATCCGCCTTCTTTTCCATCTCAGAAACCGCCTTTATCTCCTTGCAGAGGATAAGGATGGAGCATCTGGTTGAGAATAATGTCAGGGGCGCCAGGCGCGTCGTCAGAATGATTGAGCGGCCGGAGAAGTTCCTCTCCACCGTCCTGCTGGGCAATAACTTTGTCAACGTCGCCGCTGCTGCCCTGGGTACAGTCATTGCCATCAAACTCTGGGGAGAACAGGGCGTCCTTATTGCCACCATAGCGGTAACTATCCTTATTCTGATTTTTGCCGAGACTACCCCCAAGACCATTGCCACCCAGCACGCGGAGAGGTTATCGCTAATCCTTGCCCGACCAATAGAGCTAATCTCCTGGCTGTTTACTCCCTTTGTCATCACCCTGAGCTGGATAGCTTCAGGCTTTACCAAGATGATAGGCGGTACCCCCACCACAAGGTCCTTGGCCAGTCCTGAGGAAATCCGTACCATGATTTCAGTAGGCCACAAAGAAGGCTCCGTGGAAGAAGCCGAGGCCGAAATGCTCCACAAGGTCTTCGACTTCGGCGACCGCCCCGTACGTGAGGTCATGGTGCCCCGACTTGAAGTCGTCGCCATCGAACAAGGCTCCAAAATTACCGATTTCCTCGCCCTCTTCGCCGAATCTCCCCTCTCCCGCTTCCCCGTCTACCAGGAAAATATGGATAACGTCAGCGGCATCCTCTCCGTTAAGGATGTGCTCATGGCTCAGGCTAAGGGTACCATCAACAACGAGAGTACCATCAATGACCTCACCCGTCCCGCTTACTTCGCCCCAGAAACTAAGCGCATTAACGAACTCTTTACCGAAATGCGCGATAAAAACTTCCGTATGTGCGTCGTCGTCGATGAGTACGGCGGTACCGCCGGTATCGTTAGCCTCAGCCGCCTCGTCGAGGAAATCGTCGGTGAGGTGGGCGATGAACTGGCAGATGTGGAAAATGATTTCGAGATTATCAACGAATATACCTTCCAGATTGACGGCAGCATGCGCATCGATGAAGTGAATGAGGAAATGGAACTGGAACTGCCCGAAGGTGATTACGAGACAGTGGCCGGTTTTGTCCTCCACCTCCTGGGACATATCCCTAAACCCAATGAACAGTTAAGATATAAGGGCTTGAAGCTGGTGATAACCGAAATGCGCGGCCTCAAAATCGAGAAGATCCTGCTGACCAAAGAAAAGACGGGAGGCGCCAGCCAAGAAAGTTCGGTCTGATACCAAAAGATGAAACAGTCCGAGAAATATTGATTGGGAAGAAGATGCAGCGTTTGCGTATCAGGTTCCGCCGAGGACTGGAAGTGAAATTCATCTCCCATCTGGATTTAATGCGCCTATGGCAAAGAGCACTCAACCGAGCTGGCATATCACTGGCCTACTCCGAAGGTTTTCATCCCCATCCCCGGATATCGCTGGCAGCACCTTTGGCCGTGGGCGTAACCAGTGAAGCTGAGTTAATGGATATCATCTTGACCAAACCAGTCTCTCCCCACTTTTTTACCGCCGCCGTCAGTCAGCAGTTACCACCGGGCATTGAAATAATGCAGGTTTATCTAATTGTCCTGACCATGCCATCAATGCAATCCCAGGTTCGCCATGCTGAATACAAAGTCGAATTGGAGACCGAAAGAAAGCAAACGGAGGTAGCATCAGCACTTTCTTCCCTGCTGGCACTAAAGCACCTGCCGTGGCAACACCAGAGAGACACCGGGTCGCGAAACTATGACCTGAGGGCGCTAATTGATGACCTGTGGCTTATTGATTGTCATAATGGACACTGCACTATCGGCATGAGGTTACGTTGTGATAGCAGTGGTTCGGGAAGGCCAGAGCAAGTTACCGCAGCCCTGGGTTTTACCCATCTCCCACAGTTGATACACCGCACCAAGCTTATTTTAGG
>SDBU01010068.1_pt1 | contig 10525 bp, 11 predicted proteins | sample 2277071 | NCBI WGS metagenome assembly SDBU01 (sample SAMN10397929, study PRJNA504765) | marine sediment metagenome | isolation source: marine sediment core GS08_GC12, 126 cmbsf | place: Arctic Ocean: Gakkel Ridge, Loki's castle | collected 2008
TTCTGTTGACTTTGTACGATGACATTCTGTAAAATGTCAATGTTTTGAGGTTATGAAGTAGGCAGCGAAGTTGTCAAATTTCAATTAGTGCCGTTACTGCTTAAAGCAACCGATTTTCTGTCCAAAGATCATGTGTAAAGGGATCATGAAATCCCAGCTTCTCAGCCAACCGTTTTGTTTCGGAAGGCCCAAGTACTTTATGGAAAACAGAGAGACATACAAAATATGAAAAACCAGAAAATGACAGCGAAATTGAATATATTCGCGAATAATATAACATCTCAACACGGCGAAGATGGTATCATACAATATATCCTAAAACATGTATCTACCCCCAAAGTCTGTGTGGAATTTGGAGCGTGGGACGGAAAATATCTATCAAATACGTTTTCGCTTTGGCACGATAGCGATTGGGAAGGAATTCTAATAGAAGCGGATAAGGGGCGGTGCGATGTCATAAAAAGCAACTACTCTTCGAAACATAATATACGTGTATTTAACCAACTCATAACCCCAACAGGTGACGGTAGTATTCACTCGTTATTTAGCAAAAATGGAATTGGCTCCGATGTTGGAATTATGTCAATTGATATAGACTCGTACGATTACTATATATGGAAATACATGGAATCTGTGGACCCTTATATTGTTATTATTGAGCATAATCCATTAATACCTGGTTATGTTGACTATCATGATCCTGAAGGTGAAGTCTTTCTAAAGTGCTCGGCTAAATCGCTCGAGATTTTGGGCAAGGAAAAGGGGTATACACTTATTTGCTGCACAGTGACTAATAGTATATTTGTTAAAAATGAGATCTTCGACAATCGGTTCTTTCCAGATATGCCTGTTGAGTATTTATTCGACTATAGCCATTGCTATTCTCCACGGTTGTCCGCCAATATATCTGCAACTGGAAACAACTTGATTCCTGTTTTTTATGGTTTGCCGAGCAGGATTCAGAGGATCGATAGTCTATTAACTAAAATGTACGCTGTATTTACGGGCAAAACCTGCAAACGACCCGCAAGCAAAGTCCTTACACAATGCAAAAATGCAGGAATTGCGGTTTCATAATCGCTGGATCGTGAGCTGTGCCATTGTATCAAGGTGAGATCTGTAGAGTAAAAGGTTCGCAAATCTATGTGGAAAGGGCTTTGGAAGATGCTTTATCTGATAAACGACAGTATTCAGGTTATATTAGACGAGGGGCACCGTAGAAAATGGTACTTAGATATTAAGTATGTTACTGATATTCAGCTCGAGGGATTTCCTGTCCCAGATGGCATCAGTGAAAATCTACAGACGGTTATTCTCAAAGACTACGAATTCTTAGATCTATCTAACGCTGAGTCTATAGTTCCAGGTGCTTATGTATATAAAGAAAATATTCTAATAGATCTGCAGAAACGTATAGCACTGAGGATAACTAATAACACAGTTGAATACTGGTGTCACAGTTCCTACAATTTACCAATCCTTTTCCTGATTCAATTATTGCTAATCAGGAAAGGGGAGACGTTTATACATGCTGCTGGTATATCTGTCGAGGGAGAAGGAGTTCTATTGTCAGCTTTTGGCGGCATAGGGAAGACATTGCTTGTATCATCTGCTGTCAAGAAAGCAGGTGTTGGGTTATTGGGGGATGATTTCGTTATCTTGTCTAGGAACGGAATTATGCAACCTTACTTGAGACCCTTCTGTTTGTATCATTATCACAAGATGCTGTTCCCAGAGTTCTATGCGCTGCATAATGTTAGATATAGAAAGATTCCGATTCCATGGAAGGCCTTCTACAAAGCGAAAAAGAAACTATATTACAGTGTTGGAAGAACTGTAAGAACAAATAAATATGCAACGCCCTATGGCTATATAACGGTGCCGCCTGCTCAACTCTTTCATAAAAAGTATCTGGAAACAGGGAGCTTACCTCTAAAGAAAGTGTTTTTGCTTCGAAGGACAGCCGGTGTGAAAGGGCTGAAAGTCAAAAAAGTGAACGCGAAGAAGGCTATCCCCTTCTTTGCAGCAGGGGTGACATATCATGAGTGGGATGCATCACTAAAGTTCTTATTTTCATATCTGATACATACACATCAAAGCATCAGCAAATACCTTAATCAAGCCGAAGAATATGTACTATCTGCATTGGAAGATGTTGAGGAAGCCCATGCTATTGATATACCAGCATCATACTCACTCGATAGACTTGTGTCAGAAGTGTTACCAGTAATCCTGTGAGATTCCTATGTTTGTGGCATCTTCTATCTGGGAATGTTTGGGGTGGGGAATGAATCACGTTCTCAGACAGGGTCTGCGACTGAAAGTTGGTTACTTCTGCCCGGAATTTATATGATCGACGTATGGTCGAGAGTACCATTATTTCTTGGACAATGGGCCAATCCAGGACGAGCGGGAAATACTCATTTTTTTGAGCACTTCAACGGTGAGTCTGGCCCTGACAGTTTCTAAGGAATATACAACTTAGTCAACCTCAGCGAATGCATTCGGATTTATGAAACGAGTTTCGAGCAAGCGAAGAGCCATATTCCTATTTGACTTTGGCTTGTCTTTATCGAACTTACCTCGCTCGCTAGAAAATGGTATGCTTGCAAAGGACAATTGTGGATACTACTATAAAGCTTGGTTGCTTCCTTAAAAAACATTTGGGTAAGATCAAAATCTTCATCCCGCAAAATCTCAGTTTGGCAAAAATACTCAGAGACTCTTTTTATTACTCTGGAGCTGCTTTCACGCGCTTAACTCCCATAATCTTAGTTCCTCTCTATACAAGACATCTACTTGCCTCTGAATATGGGATTCTAGAATACGCACTTAGCCTTATAGGCTTGCTATCAATCTTGTTTAGCTTCGGGCTTCACCAGATGATAGGTGTCTACTATTATAAATATGAAGCTAATCGAGCACAAGTAATAGCAGATATACTTACCATATACACCTTCAGTATTGCACCTATATGCATTCTCGCAAGCTTGCCCATGATTTCAAAATCCATTAGCAACTTGCTGCTGAATGGCGACAATTATATCTTCTTTCTCACGATATGGACCACTTTCTTATTCTTCTATCATACTTTATTCTATTCAATCATCAGATTGGATCTCCGATCTGCAACATATTTTTTCTTAAGCCTTGCAGCTTCAATAAGCATACTTCTATCCAATTTCTATCTGGTTGGGTTCCTTCATCTAGGTGTCAGAGCTATCCTAACAACTCACCTACTTACATTTGTTCCGCCCTTTGCATTTTTCCTAAAGCATTTCGCTAGAAACAGATACCAATTCGAAAATCTAAAGATCAGACTTAGACTTAAGTACCTGAAAACATCTACTCCCTTAGTTGCAAAGGGTCTATGTATGTGGATTGTAAATCTGTCTGACCGATGGTTCATCATGCATATGCATGGTGAACAGGAACTGGGGATCTATTCTTTGGCATATAGACTGTCATCTGTTTTTCCATCTTTTATAATTTTTCTTGTTTCAAGTGTATATTCTCCAAGGATATACAGAGTCTTTTCAAGTACACACATGGACAAAGCTAATTCAATTAACAATCGATTTCTGGCAATATATTCTGTTTGTTTATGCGGATTTACTATTGCTTACTGGTACATCCTGAGGCTTCTGTTTCCTTATCTTATTGGAGAATCTTTTGGTGCTGCACTCCAATTAACACCATTGATCATGGGAGGGTATATCTTCTTAGGACTAAGTTATGTATCTTCTTATCCCTTGATATATCGCGAAAAAACTAAAGTCATCATGTATATATACATTGTGGCATCGATCATAAATGCCTTCCTGAATTATCCACTAATACTTCATTACCAGGCTTATGGTGCAGCTTTTTCTACTTTGGTAACATATCTCTCAATGTTTCTTATGATGTTTGGCCTTAAGGCCTTAGTCTGGAAAACAGATAAAGCGAAACTCAAATCATGACTAAGTTAAGTAGATTTCCATTGGTTTCTGTTATTCTCCCTGCTTATAACGCAGAACGCTATGTTGCCGATGCTATTGAAAGTATTCTCAAGCAGACTTACACGAACATCGAGTTCCTGATTATTGATGACTGTTCAACAGACAAAACTGGAGAAATCATTGTTCATCACGCAGACCGAGATACACGGATACGATCCAATAGAAACCAGCAGAACAAAGGTATTAGTTTAACACTTAACAAGGGTCTGGATCTGGCAATGGGAGAATATATTGCTCGGATGGATGCTGACGATGTGGCGCTGCCCGATAGAATCCAAAAACAGGTAAATTTCCTAAACGAAAATAGAGAAATCGCTTTAGTCGGCACAGCAATCCAACTGATTGATGAACGAGGGGAGTTAATTGGAGATACGAATTGTATTACAGGTTGGAATAATCTCAAAAGAGTCATTCACTTGAGATCTCCTCTTGCTCATCCAACTTGGATGTTCCGTCGCTCGGTTCTGGACGATATAACAGGATACCGTGATCTTCCCCCTGCAGAGGACTATGATTTCCTACTAAGGCTTGTTACAGCGGGATACCGTTTTGATAATTTGGAAGGCGTGGGGTTACTATTTCGCCTTAGCTCAACCAATACAGAAAGCACAAGGTCTCTTATTCAGCGCAAGGCATTCAACTATGTGCTTTCTCTTTATCACGAACGATTGGAAACTGGCAAAGATTCCTTTACAAAAAAGCGCTTCAATGATGTGATTAAGAGTACTCGCATTATGGTTTGCTTGCATCAGAAGTCACGAACATGGCTTAACAAAGCCATCATACAAAGGAGGAATGGAGCTGTTTCCCAAGCCACGTTCTCGTTTCTGCTTGCGTCATTGCTTTCACCTTATCAATTCCAATATATCCTGCGTGGGTATTTATCTACGAAACTACTGCGATGATCTATTTCATAGGCATTATCGGCATATTACTCCCAAGGGTAGGATACATGGATCTTTCGGTTGTCCCTCTTGCACTAGCGGTACTCTACGAGTATATTATGAAATCTGAGCAACCCAAAGTACCTTTGGCTCGATCCCTAATTATTAGCGTAGCGCTATTATCTATTTGGTTTGTCATTAGCTCCTTTTCCCTCATCATCAATCGTACGGATTACTTGCACTATGTCTTAGTTCCATTGCGCACACTGTTTCTTTTGATGGGATGGTATCTGATATTGATCAGAAAGCGATTCACAATTGATACCATATTGATCATATTTATCTGTGCTGCGGTGTTAAACAGTTTGCTCATTTACTACCAATACATTGTAGTATATTTCAGGCTGGACGTCCCCCTGTTTTATCACCATGAGTTTATGAGGACTAGGGAGGTCACCCCTTATCGGCAACCCGGCTTCTTCGCAGGCTTTTCACCATCAAGTGCTTTAAACGCTGTAGGTGCAGTATGTGCTTTTTACATGTCCATTGGAAAGAATATAAGGTACTACTTTCTTTATAGTGTCGTGTTCATTCTCCTATCAGGTAGTGTTTTCCTTTGTGGTAGGACAGGCTTGATCATACTCGTATTATTTCTTGGGTTTAACCTTCTGTTTGCCCAACGAAAGCTCAGATGGTTATCATTTGTCTGGGCAGTAGCGTTAGGCCTACTACTGTTTACGAGCTACCCATTAGCTCCGCGCAACCTGAAAAAAACATACAGGGTTGCTTTTGAGCCTGTGTTCAACTATATCGAGCATCGCGGGATAGGAACATATAGTACGAAAGATATTATACAAAACCATTATCACATTCCCGCAGGTACCCGGACGCGGTTTATCGGCAATGGATTAGCGCCGTTTAGAGGAGGAGCGAATTCTGATGTATCCTTTGTACAACTCTGGTATGGTAATGGCATTTTGGCTATGGTTATAGCCGCTATACTCGTACTGTACATTACTTCTATATCGGAAAGGAGCAAGGAGCACAGGTATATTATAACCTTTATCTATTTCAGCTTGTTTGTTATCTGTTTCAAGGGTTCGTATTTATTCTCAAGAGTCGTGGGTGATTTGATGATTATCTTATTTGCAGCGAATATTGTGTTAGAAGGATGGCGTATGAATCCGCAATCATCTTACTGGGAGGCAACAGCAAAGGGTAAATACCTGACGCAGGACTAAAGCTCGCAAAGTCCGGAACGGCTGGCTGGCCCATACAGTAAATGCGAGGTAGTTAGCTATGGTTACATGGTTTCCATCATTTACCAGCGGCACTCAAGAATTCCCATGTGGTACACAATTCAGACAGCGGAGAAACAGAGGTGAAACAAGAGAGAATTCGACTGCTATATGTAATCACCGAATACGTTGTGGGTGGAGCGGAAAAGGGCATGGTCCGTATTCTTTCAGAACTTGATAAAGACAAGTATGATATAGTAGTTGTCGCTTTGAGACAAGGTGATGGGAGATTACTACCGGAACTTGAAAGAATCGGAGTTAGAATAGAAGTACTTGGGGCTAAAGGTAAATATGATATTGTTCGTGTAGCCTCTCGCTTGTATTCCTTAATCACAGAACTCAATACACAAGTTTTGATATGCTCTCTCATACATGCAACGATTTTGGCCCGCTTCATAGGTACACGTGTATTGCCGGTTTAGAAGTGAGACATTTTAGGGGTGAAATTATGTGAGGGTCCAGTCTAAATACGTTTGGAAGACGATCCTTGTTTTATTGACCTTTTCATTGTTGGTTATTGGTGCTTTAGTAACGTTTAAGGATGTGCCGTTTGCAGCAATGATGGATCGTATTTTACAGAGCAAACAAGACCATGTGCGAATTATGGTTATAAGAAGAGACTTTATTGACGTTTTTGAGAAGAGCTTAAAAAACACAATCATCGGACAAGGCTATTTCACAACAAACCCACACAACGAATTTTTAAGACATTCTTCTTCATCTGGGCTTCTGGGCTTTGTTTCATTTTCCATGGTATTTCTTGCGTTCTATTTTCTGGTTGTTTCAAGAATCAGGTCAGGCTATTACAATCGGTTCGCGGCAACAGCGTTATATCTTTTCGTCTTTTTCGCGGTACAGACTAATTGCTATACAAAGTCTATGTGGGCACCCTTTATGTTTCTTCTAATCTTATACCGAGAGGAGTGGCTCCAGCAAACCTATGCTACGGAACCTTGCAGCATGTCTGGCCTAACGCCTGAACCTATTGAAAGAGCATTATCAAAATAATGGTGCGAAAAAACTCAGGACAGTGGCTCTTGTGAGGTAAGGATGTTACAGAAAAGAATTCGCTTGCTATATCTAATCACCAAATATAATGTGGGAGGAGCAGAAAAGGGGATGGTTCGTATCCTCTCAAAACTTGACAAAAATAAGTATGAGATTACAGCTGTTGCGTTACAAAAAGGCTCAGGGAGACTACTGCCCGAACTACAAGAAATCGGAGTTAGAGTAGAGGTACTTGGAGCTAAAGGCAAATACGATGTTCTTCGTGTGGCCTTTCGCTTATATAATCTCATTAAAGAACTTAAGACACAAGTTTTGGTGTGTTCTCTTTTCCATGCAACGATTCTGGGCAGGCTTATAGGTAGACTGGCCGGAATACCAGTTATAGCCAATTGGGAACATAGTGAAGATTTTGGAGGAATTTTGCGGATATTGCTCAATAAAGTTACGATGTCCTTTTCTGATAAGATAATCTGCGATTCGAGACGAGTGGGAAGAGGATTAAAAAAGCGTCTGCATCCCCTTGATAAGCTAATAAAGGTTATACCTATAGGAGGAGTTGATCTAACTCGATATCCTTGCCGAAGAAGAGAGGTGCGTTCAACTGTTGAAGTAGGAAGTATTGGATCTTTGAGAGAACCAAAAGGGTATACCTATCTGATTGAAGCTGCAAAGATAGTTGTGGAAGAAAGGGACAATGTCCGTTTCTCTGTAGTTGGCGATGGTCCAGAACTTAAGAATCTCCAGAGCTTAATCAGAGAGTTTAACTTGTCTGAGAAAGTTAAGTTGCTAGGCTTCCGAAGCGATATAGCCAGCATCCTTTCGAAATGGGACATTTATGTCCAACCGTCGCTATGGGAAGGATTATGTATTACCGTAGTTGAGGCCATGGCTTCAGGACTGCCAATCGTTGCTACGAGTGTCGGCGGAATTCCAGAGTCAGTTGTTGATGGTTATAATGGCTTCTTGGTTCCGCGTAAAGACCCTGAGATGCTTGCAAATAAGATTGTAGAGTTGGCTCAAAATGCTGATCTGAGGATCCAGATGGGTCGAAAAAGCAGGAAAATAGCTGTGGAGAAATATTCTTTAGATAAAATGGTTGGAGATATAGAAGAAGTGATAAATACTTTGGTTGGAAGGAAAATTGGATTATTATGGAATCAAAATAGAAATATCTGGGACTCCAGGAGTATTTCAGGAGATAACCTATGAGTTCTCTCAACGAAGTGGAAATCGGTTCTACCGAGGTTTTTGATGTCGACAGTATCTCGGATTTCTTAGGTATCTGGTTAGAATTGGATCTTCTATCGGGGAAAGAGAAAGAAGTCTTCGACAGCTATTACTACAGTTATAAGAAGCTATTCGATAAATACGTTAAGTTCCACTATTCTCAACAAAGTGAGGAATTAATGGATATTCTAGGAAAACTCAATAAACCACAGTGTCTTGACATTGGGTGTGGTTGTGGCACAGAATCACTGTGGATGGCCTACCGCGGGGAAGCGACCGTAACGGGTATCGACATTATGGAAAATAGATTAGATGTCGCAAGAAGGTGCAAAGAGATTTTAGAGATACAGATAAATAAACCCCTGCCTTGTTCATTCAAAAAGTGTTCGCTTCTTGATATAAAGGGTAAGAACGAATTTGACGTTATATGGATGGAACAGACACTCCACCACCTAGAACCTCGTGCAATGGCTTTGGATAAGATCTCAGAATTGGTAAAAGACGGTGGTTTTGTTGTTATCTCGGAGGCTAATGCTTGGAATCCCTTGTTCCAAGCAATGCTTCTGTTAAGGAGAGGGTTGCCAAAGGTAGGAGAATATGTTGATGAGTCTGGTCGCAGACATCAGTTTGGCAATGAGCGCATTTTGACTGCCCAAAGATTATGTAAAGAGCTGGAAAATCGGCGTGTTCTAAAAAGGAGTGTACGATATTTTCGCACATTGCCGAATAAGTCGTGGGCACGTCATTTAGTAGAGTTGGAAAGAACAGTCCCTAAATGGCTGTTGCCGTTGTTTAGTCACTATAACTATGTAGGCCAAAAGGTATTAAACTGAGCAAGCAGGCTGAGACTCGATAAGCGGAATTGCCATTGCTGGAAATATAGCGTGGAGAGTTCATAGACAGGCTTTGCCAAGCCTAAAGATACGAAATATGAAGTAGATATGAAAGAAAGAAAGAAAGAATGCAAGGACGGAAGGAAAAGAGCAGAGCTAAAAAGATAAAAGTTCTCAGAATAATTGCCCGGTTGAATGTCGGTGGTCCAGCTATACACACTGTACTTTTAACCGCAGGCTTGAATAGAGATCGATTTGAATCACTTTTACTTGCCGGTATAGTAAGTGAAGCCGAAGGGGATATGTCTTATTTTGCATCTAAGTATGGTATCGAACCTATTATCATCCCTGAATTGGGCAGGGAGATTAACTGGAAAAATGACATCGTTGCATTATATGAATTGTTCCGGCTGATAAAAAGTGAGAAACCGGACATTGTTCATACTCATACAGCGAAAGCAGGTATGATTGGTAGGTTAACTGCGATCTTATCAGGTGTCACATATATAGTTCATACCTTTCACGGGCATGTTCTGCACAGCTATTTCGGACCAGTTAAGACGAAAATTTTCATCATGATCGAGCGTTTGCTTGCTAAGTTCACATGCAGGATTGTTGTCATAAGTCCACTTCAGTATCGTGAGCTTTGCCATCAGATTAAGATAGCGCCGTCGCGGAAGTTCTCCATCATGCCTTTAGGCTTCGATTTGGCGCAATTTCTGAATGCAGAAGATTGTTCTGGAGAATTACGTAGGGGATTGCGGATTTCGGAAGATGAGCTATTGGTAGGGATCGTAGGTAGATTGACTGCCATAAAAAACCATACACTCTTTTTGAGAAGTGCGGCGTTGGTACTGAAAAAGATAACAAATATCAGATTCGTTGTCGTTGGGGATGGAGAACTCAAGGATAAGCTAAAAGAACTCGCGGTTGAGCTGGAGATTCAGGATAAAGTTATCTTTCTCGGATGGTGGGATGATATGCCCGTTATATATGCAGATCTGGATGTTGTGGTACTTACATCGTTGAACGAAGGCACGCCTGTTACAATAATAGAGGCGATGGCTTCCGCCAAGCCAGTTGTGGCAACATCCGTGGGCGGTGTTCCCGATGTTGTCATGGATGGACAAACAGGTATCCTTGTTCCATCTGGAGATGAAGATAGACTTGCAGCGGCAGTAATAGATTTACTCGGGGACATGGGCAAAAGGCGAAAGTTTGGTGAACGCGGACGTGAGTCTGTTAGAAGTAAGTACACGAAGGAAAGATTGTGT